>UMIP01094746.1_pt1 | contig 21004 bp, 27 predicted proteins | sample 1965751 | NCBI WGS metagenome assembly UMIP01 (sample SAMEA4836117, study PRJEB28245) | human gut metagenome | biome: gut microbiome; material: fecal sample | place: Denmark | collected 2008
TGGCCGGGGCTGGGCGCGACGCCGCAGAGCATGCCCGAGGCTCCCGCTCCGGTTGTTGACGACCGGCCGGCGGGGATCAACATTCCGGCCGCCGAACCGCCGGCGCCGGAGATCAGGGTCGGAGAGGAAGAAGACGTTCCCTATGATTATGAGGATGCCAGAAAAACCTGTGATGATGAACATTACGACATTTGCAACGACCTGCTCGGAGAATGCGAGGATGCCGGCTACGGCAAGCAGGAGCTGGATTATGAAACCAAGCTTGATCTGGCGGTCGGCGCGACGGAAGTGGAAATGTCCAAACTGCTGGGAGAAGAAATGCTGCCGGCGCTGGACGGGGTGGTGCAGACGACTTCCGGCATGGAAAGCGTGCTGGCAAATTACGGCCGGGAAGATCAGAACGATCCGATTGTCCGGGCCAAAATCAACCGCGACGTCAAAAACGTCGACAAGTCGGCCAGAAAGGCCGCCGGAAAGGCGATGAAGAGCTATCGCAAAATGCTGAAGCTGGCGCAGGAAAGCGGGCGTATTCACAAACTTGCGGAAAAATACGCGAAAACCGGCGAAAAGGCGGATGAAAAGATGCTGGACAACAAGATCAAGGGCATGTATGAGCATGCTCAGGACTTTACCCGGAAATACGAGAAGGAGAACTTTGAAAAGTCCGGCAGGAACAATTCCGTTTCCTTGTCCGCCGCGCAGCAGAAGATGGTGAAAGATTCTCTGAGCCGCTGAGTTTCGGCAATCAAAAAAGTCCCCTTCCGGAGGGGGTTTTTTTATGCGGTTTAACTCAAAATTAAAAAACACCGCATATTCTCTCCAAGGATTTATTTTTGCGGGAAAAAACGATGCATACCATTCATGCCCTGATTATTGACCTGACGCTGATTACCATTTATGCCGGCATTACCACGCTGATTTGCAAAAAGCTGAAGCAGCCGATTGTGCTGGGGTATGTGCTGGCCGGCATTTTCGCGGGGCCGTACTTTGACTTGCTGCCGACGGTCAGCGACCGGGAAAATCTGAGTTTGTGGGCGGATATCGGGGTGATTTTCCTGCTTTTCGGCCTGGGGCTGGAGTTCAGCTTCAAAAAAATGCTCAACGTCGGCAAGTCGGCAATGATTACGGCCAACGCCAACATTTTGTTTATGCTTTTTCTCGGATATTATACCGGTCTTTTGCTCGGCTGGTCGACGACGGACAGCTTTTTTCTCGGCTCAATGATTTCAATGTCTTCAACTACCATCATTATCAAGGCCTTTGACGATCTCAACATCAAAAAGCAGAAGTTTACCGATCTGGTGTTCGGCGTTTTGGTGATTGAGGACCTGGTCGGCATTTTGCTGCTGGTGCTGCTGCCGATGGTGGCGCTCGGGCAGAGCATCAACGGCGGCGAGCTTGCCCTGAGCACGTTCAAGCTGCTCTCCTTTCTGATTTTGTGTTTTGTCATCGGCATTTATATCGTGCCGACGGTTTTGAAAAAGCTGACTTCGTTTTTAAATGACGAAATGCTGCTTCTGATCACGGTCGGCATGTGTTTCGGCATGGTTTGGCTGGCGACGGCTTCGGGGTTTTCTTCTGCTCTCGGCGCCTTTCTGATGGGGTCGGTGCTTTCCGAAACCGGGTTGATTATGCGAATCGAAAACGTGGTTCGGCCGCTGAAGGATTTTTTCGGCGCGGTCTTTTTCGTTTCGGTCGGGATGATGGTTGATCCGGCCATGTTCGTCACCTATGCCGGGCCGATTGCGGTCGTTACCCTGATCGTGGTTGTCGGCAAGGTCGTCTTTTCCTGTTTCGGGTTCGTTATTTCGGGGCAGTCCCTGCGCACTTCGACGGAATGCGCGTTTTCGCTGGCGCAGGTCGGCGAGTTTGCTTTCATCATTGCCGCTCTGGGCATGAGTCTCGGGGTGTTGGACGGACAGGTCTATCCGGTGATCGTGGCGGTTTCCGTCATCACGACTTTCCTTACCCCGGTGATGATCCGTTCGGCCGGGCCGGTTTACAGGCTGATCGAACGCAAACTTCCCGCTTCCTGGAGCCGCTACATCAACAAGGCTTCGGCAGCCCGGGCACCGAGCAGGTCGGAAGAGCGCCTGTGGAGCGTTTTGTTTAAAAATTATGCCGTGCGGATCATTTTGTTTTCGATCATATTGTTTGCGATTATCGGTTTTTGCACCCAATTCGTCCGTCCTTACGTACGGATGGCGCTGCCCGGTCTGACGGGGCGAATCGTTATGACGATGATTGCTTTTGTTCTGGTTTCCCCTTTTTTGAAGGCTTTGATCGGATGGGAAATCGTGCTGCCGTCGTTTATCCGTTCTTTTGCCGATTTTCTGCCTGCACGCCGGCGGCGGAAGTTTCTCGAAACCCGGGAAGAAGAATCGGCCGCTGCCGCGGAAGAACGCCCGGCGTCCCGCCCCCGGCCGGCGGAAGACAAAAGTTCGCTGATTGACAATCTGCTGGGGGAAAATGCCGAAAGCCTGAAAAGCTTTTTCGTTTCCAATGCGCAGGCGGCGAAAATCTATTATCAGCTTTGGCGGAGCAAAAAAGCCAACCGGCTGCCGCTGATCGTGCTGACCAGTTTTCGTTTGCTGGTCGTTGCCTTTTTCATCGTCACCGTCGTGCATCAGTTTCTGACGGAAAACCAGAAAGTGACGCTGATTTTGCTGGTCGCTTCGGTGGCGCTCATTTCGCGGTCGAAGTGGCTGCTCAGCCAATATCTGAAAATGGAAGCGCAGTTTCTTGACAACCTGAAAGGCAGCGCGCCGGAAAAAGACGACGACCCGTCCGAATAGTTACAGAATTGTGAATTTCGCCGCCGCCGGCGATTTCCCGCTTGGTATCGTGCCGGGCTTTCGGTATAATGAAACCGAAAGCGACATAAGCGGGGCAGAAGAAAAAATGCTGAAATTCAAAATAATGCTGGTGGTATTTATTGCTTTGGTTTATTACGGCGTAACCTATTGCATGCTTAGTCCGGGCATTTGCAAATATTACGCCGACTATTATCTGCTGAGCGCGCGCAGTTTTTCAATCGACGAAGAGAGGGCTTTTCTCCACAAACCGATAACGGAAACGACAAATTATTTCCGTACATACCGCTTTAACGGCCAAAACCGTAATTTTAAGGTGCTGGGGTTTGTCCGGTTTGACGACCGCGGCATATGGAGCACGGGCAACACGGTGCGGATGTCGTTCAGGCTGCCGCAGGTTTATTCTTCCGTTTGGCTTGATTTTGAAATTGATCCCTATGTCAACAAGAAAAATGAAAACGTTTTTGCGGAAGTGTATCTTGACGACAGGAAAATCGACGAATGGAATTTTCAGTACGGGCGCAAGATGCCGAAGACCAGGATCAAGATTGCCCGAAAATATCTGAGCAGCGAATATCCGGTTAATCTGATTTTTAAAATTGACGGCGCCGTTTCGCCGAAAAGTCTCGGCTTCGGACAGGAAAACCGCAAGTTCGGCCTGATTTTCAACAGTTTGACGATAACTCCGGACGATTGACGCTGCGGCAAGGATTCCTTCTTTTCGGGGAAGGCGGTGCGTATGGCCGTATGCCGGCCGGACGGGGTTAAGGAAAAATAAATCCGGATTAAATATTATTTGTGCAGACGTTTAACGGGAGGGCGAATGAAACATTGTTTGATTGTTCTGGTATGTCTGTTGTTTCCTCTTTCTCTTATGTGCAAAGAAACGCGGGAAACCGGGCAAAATGCGGATAAACGGTACGAAGAGATTGTAAAATCCGTAAAAGACAACCCCGGGCAGGCTTTGGCAGATTTAAAAAAACTGGCGGACAAAAACCGCTTTGCCGCAATGGAATATCTGATACTGCTCAGCATTTACGAACCGCAAAAAGTAAATACTCTCGAATTTGAACAAATTGCCCGCCGGCTGCATACGGACGTGGTTGCGCAATATAAAAAGCTTGTTCCCGATTCCCCTTTTTACGGAATATATCAGGGGCAATACGAAGGGCTGATCAAAGACGATTATTTAAAATGCTACAAAGATTTGAGCTGTCTGATAGAAATCGGCGCTTTAAACTTTTCCAAATTTTTCAGCGTTTGGGGGGATGTGAGCGGCGATATGCTTTATGTTCCGTGGAAAATCGCGGTTCCCTGCCCGACGGCTCAAAAACTCCATTTAACGGCCGTTTTGGACAGCGCCGGCGGCGGACACGGCGCCGAAACGCTGGATATTTCCAACTGTGGCCAGTATCCGCAATACGATTTTCCCGATGATGTTGAAGAGTATCGGAATTATATTCAGCGGGAACTGGAATTGGATAATCCCGGTTCGATACGCTATGTGTATATGGCCGAAGATGTATATAAGAATATAGTCAGTCATTATGATCCCGATTGGAATTTTGAACGAAGTTATGGCGAGAAAGAATATTTGCAAGCCTTGCCGCTTGAAGCCTGGGCGATGGAATCATATCCCAATTACAAATATTTTTCGGAAGTTGTCAATCACGGTATCGGGTTTGACAAAGCGGTCGACAAGCTGACGCGGCATTATGTAAAAACTTTTAAGGTTGATGAAGGCAAAGCCCGGCAATATGCCCGTTATGTGATGATTCCCCGGGCGGCGGCAAGTTTTCCGGTAAACAGGGAAACCCTGCGCTATAAAATCCTTTCCGGAGTTCCCGCGGAAGAAATAAAAGCATGGATTGAGGACAAAAAATTAAAAGGGGAAGAATTTGCGGAACCGGAAACGCCTCATCAGGCGGATGAAATTTTAATGGTCAGCGTTCATCGTCCCGATGTTTTGAAAATGCTGATTGAAACCTGTCCGTATAATGAGGAAAAACTGAGCTGCTTCGGTCTGAACACGGATGTTGACGCGGGAAATGCTTTCGGCAAAACCGCTTTGATGTACGCGGCTCAATACGGGTTTGCGGAAAGTGTGAAAATTTTGCTTGAGGCCGGAGCGGATATAAACGCGCAAACGAATAAGGGATATTCGGAAGATGCGGGCTGCTGGGAGAACATTTGTCTTGTAAACGGCGAACGCACGGCCCTGATGTATGCCGTGCAGGAAGGAAATCTGGAAATTGCAAAATATCTGGCGGAAAAAGGCGCGGACATTAATCTGAAAGATTCCAAAGGCATGAGCGTTTACGACTATTTAAGCGGAAAAGCGCCTTGTTTGGGAAATTTCAGATATTCGCCGACAGTTGGTCAGATGTTTGAAGATTTTTCTCCTCCGGAAAAACATGAAAATAAAAACGTTACCCCCGAACAGGCGGATGATTTTATCGAATTCTTAAAAAACGTGTTCAAAAGTCCGGCAGCTTTGTCGGAATTTACCGTTTGAAAAACGCTGAAAACGGGGGTTGCGGAGAACGCAACAAAAAAGCCGCCGAAAGCGGCGGTTTATAAGGTGGTGCGCTAGGCCGGAATCGAACCGGCACGGCCTTGCGGCCAACAGATTTTAAGTCTATTGTGTTGTTTGTGCAACATATTGTATTTGCTTGCTTTATTTAATCTATTCCGACTCTTTTATTTTGTTATTCCGACTTTCTGCCTCAAGCCGTTTCTTCAATGCCGGCAAAGTCACCTCTTCCGTATTGCCTTTATATACTTGATTAAAGATAGCCTCGTTAGTGTGTCCGGTAATTGAAATAATAGCGTTTGTGGCCACTCCGGCCTCGACATAGGCAGTACTTCCGGTATGCCTCATATTTTTAAATATATATCTTTCATCGAATCCTAAAATATCTCGTATTTTCTTAAAATAGCGGCTAAATCTTTGAACGTCGAATTTACCAAAACGATCAGCAATGATGTAACCTTTTTTACTTAAAACTTCTTCAACAAGGTGAGGTGGAATAGGTACTTTGACGTTTACGTTGTCAACCTTATTTTGGTTAATGTTAAAAAAATAATTGTCGCCTTTTTTGTAAATGTCTTTATCTTGTAATTTCAGCACATCAGCATTTCTTTGTGCAATATAAAAATTAAGTTCGGTCGCAAGGGCTACGGCTAAATAACTGTCGTTATCTTTGCCAAGTTCTCTGGCTTTGTCAATTATACTTTTTACGTGTTCGTGCGGAATAACAAACTTTTTAGGTTTATTCTTTTTTATCCTTAAATTGGCAAATGGATTGTTTTTTGTAAAAATGCCCTTGTTAAAACCAAAATTATAAAGCATTTTTAAGACAGTTATACAATACATAGCTTGAGTTTTTTTGAAGCAGATAACAAATTTCTCATACAAATTATATGCGCTATCGTAATCAAAACTATCCAGAGGAACATCTTTGAAAGAACGGCCGCTTTTTCCTGATTTTAATTTTGACAGTATATCAAAGGTATATTGATATGTGCGGGCCGTTGATTTTTTTATGGACTTAAATAGGCGACTCTCCTTGTAAATAGACCATATATGTGCCAAAGATTTAGGTTGTATATTTTCTCCGCTTTTCCTGAAATTCTCTAATCTTTCAAAAAGGTTTAGGGCTTCCCGGCATGCTAAGACATAGTTTTTGCCTAGCGGGTACGAATGTTTTAATTCGCAACCCGCCGGCATAATATGCTTTGGAATGTCGAAATAATAAGCTATTTCTCCATTTTTTAGCTTTTTATGTCTTAAATAAGGAATTTTCATTTTATTTTTCGATTACCCAATCATCTTCAATTATGCTTTTTTCCTGATTCGAAATAGCAACAAGTATCGGCCTATAAACTTTTATTTTTTTTGAATAATAAAAGACTTCTAATTTGCCGTTTTTGACATACTTGTTAAGCGTCCGCAAATCTCCCGGCCGCGCTTTGATTCCCAGCAGCGGCTTGATTTCTTCTGCTGTGTAAAAACCGTCAATCATGGTTTTCTCCCCTCAAGTCGAATTCGTCCCCGATTTTGCGGAGGGTTTCCGCAAGATGCTGGGTAAGCCCGACAATGAACTCCGGGGATTTGTCTTTCAAAAGCTCTTCCTGCTCGTCGCGGGTGAGGTCAGAGAAGCACAGGTCTTCGTATTTCTCCCCGCGTCTGATACGGAAATAACAGCCGTCAAGATTTCTGTTTGTCATCTTTTCTATCCTCGTAAAAAGTTACTTCATCTCTGCGGACGGGGCGGCAGTTTTTCCAGTAAGAGTGATTTTCATCCAAAAAAGGCCTATTCAAATCAATTTCAATGTTTCTTAAAAAGCGCATTACCTTATAGCTAAAATCGTAATCCCAAAACCAGCAGGGGCACTTGTGGTCAATGATATATTGCCAGTCGATAGGCTCTTCGTAGAGTTCCCAATCATCCGCTGTTATTTCGTTAGACCGTTCAGGCGGAGATGGGCAAAATCACCGTTGACAAAGGTTTGAAATGCGAAATAAAAGCAAGCGTTGCTTATGCGGACGAGCTGATTGCGGTTGCCGGCAAGCCGATTTTGATTGTGACCAATTCGGATGACGAATTCACCGGCGGCGAGAACAATCTGAGAGCCGATCCGGATCAGCGCGAAATGTTTGAAAATTGCAATTCTGAGTACACGCAGGCAGACGGTGAGGGCGTGCCGGATCCGGTAGCAGCAGAAGTTCCGGCTTTGGAAGACCACTCGGTTGTCGATGCCGAATTTGAAGAAGTCGAGGATTCGTTCCGCGACGACAACGACGCGGCTTAAGAAAAGGCCAAGGCAAATGACGGCGGTTGTTGTCAATATTCCCGGGCCACCGGTGCCGAAAGGTCGCCCGCGTTTTACAAGGGGCGGGTTTGCCTATACACCGGACAAAACCCGGAAATATGAAAAGCTGGTTGCCGGTCTGGCCAAAACGGCTATGGCCGGCCGACCGCCGTTTGATTGTCCTATAAAAGTAATGATTACGGCATTTATGAAAATGCCGCAAATGTCCAAGAAAAGAACGGCAGACGCGCTGGCGGGCTATATCCTGCCGGCGGTCAAGCCGGACGCAGACAATCTGGCCAAGGCGGCGCTTGATGCCTGCAACGGTATAATCTGGCGCGATGATGCACTGATTTGCTCGTTATTGGTAAAAAAGCGTTATGCCGCATACCCGTGTTTGGAAATCAAGGTGGTGCCGGAGGAAACGGCGTTGTTTGGAAGGTGAACAATGAATCAAGCGGAAAAATTATTCGGGAAAAGTAAAACCGGCAAACGGGTGAGGGAAGCCTTAAAGCAGCATCCGCTGATGACGGACGAGCAGCTTCTGAAATTTGAAAAAGCCGTATTGGAGATTGCCGCTCATGAGCGTGGCAATCGAAAAAAAGCGCAAGAACTTTTAGTGCGAATTGTGGCTGAAAAGATAGAAAGGGGAATATGATGAAAAAGTGCAGCGCATGTGGCATGGCAAAAGATGAAAGCTGTTTTGCAAGTAAAAATCACTACTGCCGAAATTGTCAGGCAGAGATGTATAAGTTGGGCTTAAAAGCGACGGAATACCGAAAGTATCTGGCCAAGCAGACAAAAATCGAGAACACCTGCGGCGGGATTGTTGCCCGGTGGGTGAATTATGCCAAGCCCGGGGAAAGAAGATGGCAAATTGAAAACATCGCTGCCGGTATTTCTTATGCCGGCGACGACAGAAAAGAATTTCTGGCCGTGTTACACAATCAATTGGCAGGGGAGTGATAAAAAATGTTGACATTTGAATTAAAATCGGGGTATGCTAAAGGCCTAAAAACTTACATACACGGCTTTCGCACCCGTCAGATTTGCGATTTTTTTGTATATCCTTTAGGGTGGCTGAGAGCTGAAAATAACCAATATCAGCCAGAGCTTTTGTATGTAGCTTTTAGTGAGGCCACCCACCTTGCTCAATTCGCGTGGGACATTCTAAAAAGGACATACAAAATGACAAATACAATCATCAATACAACTGAATCTACTTTACAATCCCTTTATCGCTATTATTCAGAAATGGCTAAAACTTGGTACAAGGGCGACTATACCATTGATCAGGAAACCATTTATGGCGATGTTTTTAATGCGCTTGAAAACGCTTTGATTAGACTTCCGATGCAGTGCCCGGAAGACCGAAAGATAAAACTAGCTCTTTTGCAGGACATCATTAAAAGCCCGCTTTTGGATAACAACAACCAGATACACCCGGAGAATGACCCGGGGGCTATGTGATGACCGGTAATAAAAAATATGATGACGCATATTTGGCGCAAGCAGGAAAAAATGCAGCTGAACAACAAAAAATAGCCGCCAACGCAGATAAGAATTACCGAAATGCTGTTTATAATTTGGATAATCTGAAAAATCTAGTCAAAGAAAATCCGAATGTAGTTGGGCCTTATGCGCCGATTGGTGCGGCTGTTTCACGATACACCGGAGGAACGTTTGGTATGAAAGCCGATGATTTGAGAAAACGCGGTGAAGTTATTCGCAATCTCGGCAGCATTCGCAACGATTTGATTGCTCAGGCCAAAGCAAATGGACAAAGCGGAATGAATACGGCCAGAGAAATAGAAATGGCTACAGCCGGGTTGAATGAGAACAGTTCGGCAGAAGAGATTTTAGGCGCTTTGGATTATATGACTGAAGCAGCAAAAAAAATACATGAATTGTCAGTTTCTGACATGGTTACTGATGATGTGGTTGATTATTCAGACTTTTTTTAATGGAGATTAGAAAATGCCGATAGTGAGAATGCCGGACGGACAAAAAATCCGTTTTCCCGATAATATGTCGCGGGAAGAAATCCGGGGAATGATTTTGCAAAAATTTCCCGATGCTTTTGAACGTCAAAAACAGCAATACAACGGGTTGCGTCAGGGATTGCGTCCGCTGACGGAGAGCCAGAAGGCGGAAGCGGCAGGGCTTGCCGCCGGCCTTCGTCCGCAAGGGTTCGGGGCTTTGGATATAGCGAAAGAAGGGGTGAAGGGCTTCGGGCAGGGCGTTGTTTCTGGTTTGGGGCGAGTGGCCGGCGGCGCAACTCTGGGCGCGACGGATTGGCTGGACAGAAAGATGGGCAGTCATTTGGCGTCGCTTGACGCGGATTTGCAGCGCTCGGCGGAAAGTGCCGGTTTGGGCGGCTGGAATAAAGCGGCAAAATTTGCTTCTGAGCTGGGTGGAAATATGCAGGGCGCGGGCGGTGCGTTAGTCAAAGGTTTGAGCAAAGCCGGCCTAAAGGGTTTGAAACTGGCCAGCGCCAGCGGCGGCTTAGAAGGTGCGGCCTACGGCGCAACGGGTTCGGACAGTATGGATGAACTGCCGGAAAATGTGGCCTGGGGCGCGGCTTTCGGCGCCGCATTGCCGTTTGGAATTCACGGCATTGGGAGAAGTGCCAAGGGTCTGAGACGTGTCTTTACTTCTACTCCCCCGGCGGTTAAAACTGCTGCTAAGTTAGAAAAGGATATTGCCCAAAATACCGGTAATAAGCAATACGCAAAAGATGTGTTTGATAAGGCATTACAAGATGCGGAACGTGGAGGCAAAAGTATTATTGAAGTTGCGGAAGCGCCGATAGTGGATGTTGCACAGGGAATAAGGCAAAAAACACCGCGGGCAGGATATGCTTTACAATCAACGCTTGAAGCGGCGAAAGAAAGACAGCCGCAGGAACTGAGAAGTTTTATTGACAATGTACTCGGTTCACAGACACGAGGTGCCAGTATTGCCGAAGTAGCTGATAGAGCGCAACGAGAAGTAGCTCCTATATATAAGCGGCTTGAGAATTTGGGAGATTTGGAAATTTATGAGATAGCTGGAAAACTGAAAAAAATGCCGATGGCAGAGCGAGAGTTTTTGGGGGAAATATCTCCGGAAAAAGCGGCACAAATTCTTCAGGAAAAGGCAAAAAAGATAAACATGGGATTATATTTGGACGGAAAAGACGGGATTGAACACTTTGTGAAAGACAGCCAGCGCCGGGGCATGGCCAATACGTTAGCCGATACTTTCATGGATGCGGATATTTCTGCCAAAGGTTTTTCTCCTGAGGGTATACCTACAAATTATTTCATGAAAAAATATCTTTGGGATGTAAATAAAAACAAGCCGATTTATGATTTGGTTATGCAGAGAAAAGCAGGAGAAATTTTTAATAAATTTCCTAAAACGGATGTGAGAGGGGTAGCTAAAAACTTTAAAGCGCCACTTGACAACTTATCTGTCAAGGACCCCTTCCTTTCTGATATGGGGATAAGTCCCTCAGGAGGAAGTAATAATAGTTTATCAAAAATAGGCTCTCTTGTCAATGATAATTCGGTTTTGGCAAATGCGGTTTCCCGTGTGAAAAAAGCTCATAGCTCATTAAAGGATTTGCCGGATACTGATTTTAGAGTTATCAACGAAGCGCGTCGCGCCCTGAATGAACAATCAAAATCTTATAGCGATTTTTCCGGTTACGAGGCTCGTTCGGTCTTGAAAGAACTTGATCCTGTGCTTGATGAAATTGTTCCAGATTATAAATTAGCGCGTGGTATATATTCAGATGCGCACAAATTTGAGGATGCTGCCGGAATGAGTAAAGACGTTTTTACAAACTCAAAAAATCCGAGTGATTTTGCTGCCGATGTTGCAAAACTCGGACAGCATGAGAAAGCTGCTTTAGCTATTGGTTTAAGGGATGACTTGCTTGGCAGAATAGGCTCAAGAGAAAATGAGGCGCTTGGTTTTAAGGCAATTATGCCGCAAAATGTTCAAGACAAAATGCGTATTGCTCTTGGTAACGATAAGGCTAATGCTGTTATTGATAAGGCCAAACAGGCAATTCGGCTAAACCAAAACTATAACCAATTGCTTAAAGGGTCACAGACAGCCGAAAAACAAACATTGCGCGATAAGTCTAATATGGTAATGAGGATTCTTAAAAACCCGACCGGTATTATCGGAGAAGTTGTGGCGCCGGTTGAAAGGTATTTTACGGACAGAAACAATGTTAAACTTGCTGACTTGTTGACGAACCCGAATGTAACAGAGCTCAGAAAAGGACTAAATGCTTATCGTTCTCTTGGTTCACCGATAAATATCAATCCTTTGTTGTCGGCAGGTTTGTCATCGGCAGCGTATAACAATTTGAGAAACAGATAAGGCACCGGAGGCGGTGCCTTTTTCTTATGAGAGGAAAGAATATGGCGGTAACAAATATTGTTTACCCTTATGTTTTTGAGGGCGGAGAAAAAGCGGTGGCCTCGGAGGTCAACGCCGATTTTGATCAGGTGAAAATTTTTGCCAACTCGGTTATTACTGAGATAAACGCAATCAATCAGGCAATTGCGGATTTGGAAGAAAAACCGACACGGGAAATGTTTGACATTTATTTTTCCATAAAAGGGGAAACGCCGACCGGGGCGTATCCGTTGTGGACGGGCGAAACGATTACCAACTGCAAAATCCTTTATCCGGATTTTTGGAACGAACTTAATCGGTTGGCTGGGATTAACGCCGTGCCGACGGTGGAAAGTAACGCGGCTTTTAACGATATAGTGGAAGAATACGGCGAATGCCCGTGTTTTTATATCGATACGCTGAACGGCCATGTTCGATTGCCGAAAATTATCCGTTTTATCAGTTCGATCAGTCAGCTTTCAGAACTTGGAACGGTTTATAACGACCAGATAAAAAGCCATACGCATGGGCTTCCGGGGGCAAATTCGGCCTGTGCCGGCGGCGGAAGGCTGCTTTATGTGTACGGGGCAAGCGATTCGCCAGCACAAGCCAATTACCGCAAGTCTTCGGTGAGCGGAAGCAATGAGGGCTACCCGAAACATGTTCGTTTGCCTTTATATATTCAGGTGGTTAACAATACGGCGGAAATCTCCCGTTTTGATGTCGATGCGCTGAAAAAAGAGCTGGAAAAAGCGCTGGCTGATTTGCAGGATGCTTATAACGGATATATCGCGGGGTTGGAAGATGCTTTTGAGAAAGCCAAGGCTAACCTGGCCGAGGCGGCAGAACTCTACAAATACGCAAATGTCAATGTACCGGTCGCCTCTTTTGTTCAAGATGCAACTTATGATGAATATCCGTATAAGGCGGATATTGTTCTGCCGGAAATAGGGGATTCTTTGGTACCGACGGTAATATTTTCGTTGGCGGATTCGGAAAGTGGCAATTTTGCACCGGTGGCGGAGAGCGGTGCCGGTTATGTGCGGATCTGGGCAAAAGAAAAGCCGGAAGAAGCCGTTGTTATTCCGACGATTTTGTGTCAATGAGGGAGTTTTTAGCTATGCTGGGAAAAACAAACAGCAATATGGGCGGCAAGGCAGTAGCTGCCGCGTACGTTTTTGAGAACAGTACGCAAGACAGAGAGTTTCCTCTGAATGCGCTGACGTCTGACAAGGTGCAGACGTATCAAGATGACGAAAGTCTTAAAACCTGGCTGGAGACGCCGACCAAAGATCCGGCTTATATGGTTCTTGCCGCTGACAATATCAATGCTTTTGACAAAAACGTCGAAACTTATACCGGCAATTATAAAATCGTCTGGAAATTCCCGACGGCGGTTAAAGCCCGGAGTTTTAAGACCAAAGTGACAAACGGATACGACAACTGGCGTCTGTACGGCAGCAACAATCCGTTGTCGGTTTACAATGCCTGGACCAGGCGCGAGTATTCCGACGAAACGGGAGAACTGTTGATAAATACGGCGGAGCGCTATCAGGTTTTAAGCGAAGTGACGCTTTCACCAAAGCAGCCGTATCAATATTATATCCTGACCGGTGCCGAAAACGGATCGTGCGACCTGTATGAAGCTTCGCTTCTGGCAACGTCGGGAACGGTTTCCTGTTCACTTGCCGAAGGAAACATGACGCCAACGATAAGAGTTTATTTGGAAGACTACATGCAGCTGATTACGCAGCCCTTTTATCACAAAAGCAAAACGTTCGGTGAGCAAACGCTTGTGATGAAGCCTTATGAGGAAGGTGGCAATCTGATCAATTATACGGACGACGGTTCGGCGGTTGATCTTAAAATGTATTTGTTGACCGGTACTGACAAGCCGGCGCTTTATCTGCTGTCGCCGGATGATACGTTCGAACGGCCGGAAGGCTATGCGGATATGACTGAAGTAGCGGATTTGAGTTTGCCGGCGCATATTTATAAAAACGCAAACGGCGAATGGGTGATGGGAAAAACGGATTGATGTTGAGGTTTTGGATGGTTTGATCCGCAAATATGCCGATGATTTGCCGGATAAAAGTTTCAAAAACATGCTCGGCGACATCAAAATAAAAGCTGATACACCGGCGCAGCTGATGGAGTATTTCAAAAAATACGGGGAGAATTGAAAATGTCAAAAGAGGAAATTAACTTAATGCGCGAAGCTATGCACAAAGGCGTTAAAATGCTTATTGAGGAGATGGAGAAATACGCCCGGGAGAATAAAAACATAAGCTGGGAAGCGATGATGAACATGTCCGACATATTAAAGGACATGAGCAAGGTCGAGAAAAATCTTGCCGAGGCAAATTATTATGACAGGAAAGTTTAAGACGACAGCCCGCAGAAATGCGGGCTTTTTTAATGGAGAAAAAAAGACTATGGACTACGGACTGTTTACCGGCGTTTCTGCGTTGATCGGGGTATTGTGCAATTTTATTCGGATCGGCGAGTGGAAAGCCCGGATTGAAACGAGAATGACGCATATTGAGGGAGATTTAAGAAAAACGGATGCGAAGATTGACGAACTCAACAAATCCGTCAACCGGTTAAATGAGCTTTTGGCGGTTTTGACGGAAAGGTTGGAAAGCAAACGGAGAAAAAGGAAAGATGACTGATTATGATTTTGAAATTATGGCCAAAACCATCTACGGCGAGGCCAGAGGAGAAACGCGGGAAGGGCAGATTGCCGTTGCCTGCGTTATTTTTAACCGTTTTAGGTCGGGAAAATGGTTTGCGGCGAAAACGTTGGCCGGCGTTTGCTTAAAACCGCTTCAATTCAGCTGTTGGAACAAATCCGACCCCAACAGTCAGATTTTGGCAAATTTGCCGTATTCGGCTTATAGCCGGTATTTTGACGTGATTAAGGAAGCGGAGAAGGGCGACATCACGGGCGGCGCAACCCATTATTGCACCTATGCCGCGTTGCCGCACACCAAGTGGGCAGAAGGAAAAGAGCCGTGTTTTGAGTGTGGTAACCATGTATTTTTTAAGGATATAGACTGATGACTTATATAATGACTTTTTTAATTGTTGCGGCTGCGGCCTTTTTGTGGCGTGTGCGCGGCGGATTGTTCAAAGAATACGTACCGGCAAATAAAGTCTGGTTTGCGGTGTTTTTTGGGGCGATGGCGTGGTTCTTCCGGGTCGGTACGGCAGAATATGCCCTTTGCGCCGGCTTGGCCTGTTATGCCGGTTATCAGGCGTTTGGCTGGGGGCTTTATATCGGCCGGCTGCTCGGGGGCGGCGAGCTTAAGCCGAATTTGTCGCAGTACCGGGAGTGTGAACTTATCGACGATCTGCTATATTCCGCACATGTCACGTTCAAAGGAAAGGCGGTTTATTTGTATCAGTATCCGCAGCTTTTCGGTTTTTGCGGCACCTGTTTGTCCGGGTTGATTTTAACTTTCCTGATGGGGCTGTCGGTCGGATCCGTCGGGCTGATGCTGTCCGGGTTGGCAATGGGGCCGGTTTACTGGCTCGGCGGCCGGATTGAAAAGCTTTATACTTTGGGCAAACAAGGCTGGAATTGGGGCGAGTGGCTGTTTGGCGCTTATCTCGGGGGAATGGCGGCGCTATGGCTCGGATAAAAAAGTACAGGAAACGCCTTATTGCGTTGGCGGCGTTGGTGCTGGCTCTGGTCTGCCTGTTTAAGCCGGAATATGCCGAGAACGTCGCCCGTGCCTTTATGCTGCTGATTGCGGGGGTGTGATGGTTAATAAGCTGATACGTTGGGCGGTGACTTTTGTGATGGTTGCCGCCCTCTGCTTTGCCTTTTACGAGGTAGGGCAGGAAGTCGGCCGGAGTGAGGCCAAAATTCAAGTGATAGAAAAACAAGTGGAGGTAATCCGATATGTTGAAAAGAAAAAAGCGGAGATTCACGCTCGCCCTAATGCCGGCCGCTCTGATTTGCTTAAGCTCATGCGTGCCGGTCGGCTATAGTTCGGGTTGTCCGATTTATCCGGTTGCGGGCGAAAAGGTGGCGGCAGAATTGGAAAACGCCAACTATTCGGAATTTCCGAACACCTGGGAATGGATCGGGCGGATCGACAAATTGCGGCAGGAGTTGGAGGTGTGCAATATGCCTTAGACAAAAGGATTGAAATAGACTCGTGTCTGTTCTTGTCTTGTTCTATGATTTTCATTCCGACTCATGTTGTTAAGTATTTGTTTTTACGTGTGTCAAATATGCATTAAAAAGTCGGAATAAAAATTCAATTTTCAATACTATAAAACCGCCGAAAACGGCGGTTTATAAGGTGGTGCGCTAGGCCGGAATCGAACCGGCACGGCCTTGCGGCCAACAGATTTTAAGTCTGCAGCGTCTACCAGTTCCGCCACAAGCGCAAAATCTATTCCCCTTATACAGATAAAAAGACAAAAATGCAACCGTAAACTTGCGGACCGGAAAATTTTTGCCTTTTCGTCTGGACTAATCCGATTAAAAACTTGTAACCGTGGAAAAAATGTGTTTTGTTAATCGGTAAGGCATGCGGCGGAAACAGCGTTTCGGCATGCCGGAAGCTTTTGAACGAAAAGAAAGGATAACTGATGAAAACTGTTGATATTTCCTGGCGCCGTTACGTTCTGCCCAACATTAACAAAGAGGGGTGGAAGTTTTTCGGTATTTTTGCGGCAATAACAGCGTTATTGGCAATGATCTGGGAACCGCTCGGCGTTATCGGGCTTGTTTGCACCGTCTGGTGCTATTATTTTTTCCGCGATCCGGAACGGGTTACGCCGGAAATTAAGGACGTCGTGGTTTCTCCCGCCGACGGCATCGTACAAATGATTACCAAAGTGAAAGCTCCGGAAGAGCTGGATATGGGGGGCGAAGAATTTACCCGCGTCAGCGTGTTTATGAGCGTGTTTAACGTACATGTCAATCGGGCGCCGGCCGAAGGTACCATAACCAAGGCCGTTTACGTGCCGGGCAAGTTTTTGAACGCGACGCTTGACAAGGCCAGCAAGGACAACGAGCGCCAGCTGCTGGCGATGAAGACGGCCTCCGGCAAAGAAATCGTTTTTGTTCAGATTGCGGGGCTGATTGCCCGCCGCATTCTGTGTTTTGCCAAACCCGGAGACAAATACAAGGCCGGCGAGCGTTTCGGTCTGATCCGTTTCGGTTCGCGGCTGGACGTTTATCTGCCGGCAGGCGTTGAACCGCAGGTCTGCGTCGGTCAGATCATGACCGCCGGCGAAACCGTGATCGCCAATCTTTCGTCGTCTGCCGCCGCGGTTAAGGGAGTGATCAGATAATGGAAAAACTCAACAACAATCTGCTGCAGCAGAAACTGACTTCGCTGCCTTTTCGCAAAATCGCCCCCAATATCGTCACCACGCTGGCTTTGTGCGCCGGCGTCACTTCCATGCGTTATGCGATTATGGGACTGTGGGGAAAAGCCATCGTCTGCATTTTTCTGGCTGCCCTTTTTGACATGCTGGACGGTCGCGTGGCGCGCATGCTCAAAGGATCGACCAAATTCGGCGCCGAACTGGATTCGCTTTCCGACTTCGTCAGTTTCGGGGTGGCGCCGGCCATTTTGATGTATCAGTGGACGTTGTCCAGCTTCCCGAAATTCGGCTGGTTCTTCTGTCTGCTGTTTGCCATCTGCATGGCGATGCGTCTGGCGCGTTTCAACACCATGCTGGAAGATGAGCCGCAACCGGTTTACTGGCAGAACTTTTTTGTCGGCGTGCCGGCTCCGGCTGCGGCGGCGCTCGGAATTTTGCCGATTATGCTGAGCTTTGAGTTTCCCGAAGCGACCTTTCTGCGCAGCGACTGGTTCTGCTGCGTGGTGATGTGCGTGGTGGCAATGCTGATGGTCAGCCGGATTCCGACGGTTTCGACCAAGCATATGAAAGTGCCCACTTATCTGGTGGTGCCGCTGATTATCGTGGTGGTTTTGTTTGCCACCATGATCATCAGTTCGCCGTGGCTGGTCTTGAGCGTTTCGACCGGGCTTTATGCCCTGAGCATTCCCGTCGGCGTGCTGTTTTTCCTTAAGGCCAAGAGGAAGGCCGAGCGGCGCATTTAGCCGAAAATCCGAAAGGAAAGCCCCGTGCCAGAGCGGGGCTTTCGCTTTTTCGTTTTTCGGGGTTGGAAAAAGTGGGGAAAAAAGAGTTTTTCCGAAACTTGACAAAAAACGGCAAAAGGGGTACAAAGAAAACATATAAACCTATTAACAAATTATCATATGGAAAAAAGAAAGTTTAAGCTTCGTTACCTTTACGAAGGCGGAGCAACGATGGAAGACTTTTATGATGTTCCGGTAACGGGCATTATGTTGGAAAACGGTTCCCGGATCAGCGTGCATTACGGCAGTACGGCAAACAATCGGGCAGCGGATGCGGAGGAAGCAAACCGGACGGCGGAGGAAAACGGCCTGATGCTGATTGAGCCGCGGGATTTTGCCCTGATCGTATGCCGGCAAAAGGAAATCCGCGGCATGCTTGAAAAATGTGAGGCTCCGTTGGTGTTGGCGCATGATTACGTATGGACGCGGGACGCGGAGAGCGGCGAAACGGCGGCATATTCCCTGATCGACGGCAGCAAGCGCGAAGAGGCCGGGCCGGCAGCGGTGGTGCTGAAATACAGATAACCCTTTTCCGTATTTTTATCGGAAGGCGAAGCGGATTTTTCCGCTTCGCCTTTTTTGGTCGGCGATCGGAAAGTTGGGTTTGTCGCCGAAAAACGAAAATTTCCCGAGACCGGACGACTGTCTTTAAAAACTGATAACTGTTCTTAAAATCAAACATTTTCAACGGGTTAGCTTGAAAAATGTGTTGATTGTGCCGAAAAAAACGTTTATAATCAAAACGTTATTAACCTTATTCATTAATTATTAATCATATAAAAACATGGAAAAGAATTTATCGGCTTATTTGTTTGTCCGTCAGGGAAAATTGCAAAAATCCCCGGCCGGCGAACGTGATTTGAACAGAGGAGAATTGGCTGCCGTCAAAGCGTTTTTTGAAGCCGGCCGCCAGTCCGAACTGTATACGCTGTTGCAGCGTCTGCTCTGCCGGATGCGCCGTTTTCGCGAGCTTCGACGGCATGACTATGCGATTGAACCGGCAGATTGTGTGGAAGATCTTTGCGCACAGGCGCCGGTTATGGCTTCCGCTCTGGCGGATCGTCCTGACGAAAGCGCGGCGGAAATTGAATTGCGGCACTTGTTTCTGCCGCCGGAACATCAACGGCAGATTATGTTTTCCGGCAGCCGCATATTGATCCGGACGCTGGTTTGGTGGGGGCGGAGAATCCTCGGAATCTGGCAGGATGTATTCGGTTGCAAGCCGGATGTTTTTGCTGCGGAACTGGAATGCAGGCTGTAAAAAAATGCCTGAAGGAAAAGACGTGCTTTCGGCACGTCTTTTTTGATTGTAAAAAGCTTATCGGACAGAGAGAAAGAGCGTCGAAAAGGCCGCCGGAGTGAAGAAAGCGGCGGTTGAGAGGCGGCGGCAGGACGCTGCGGGAGAAGGAAGACGCGGTTGAGGGGCAACGGGCGGAAACTGCGGAAGCATGAGGACACGGCGGGAGAGAAACAGCCGGGAGAGAGGCAAGGTAAGCGGCCGGCGGGTACGGAGAGAGGAAAGTTATCGGAAAGGGGAGGCGGGTGAGGAAAACGGCAGTATAGGTCGGGCGGCGGGAACTGAGGGAGAAGGGGGCTGACTGAGGAATAGACGGGAGGCAGGCAGGACAGAGCCGCAATGAGAAGGAGAGCGGGGAAAGCGGCGGTTGAGAGGCGGCGGCAGGACGCTGCGGGAGAAGGAAGACGCGGTTGAGGGGCAACGGGCGGAAACTGCGGAAGCATGAGGACACGGCGGGAGAGAAACAGCCGGGGAACAGGCAGGGAGAGGCGGTCGCAAGGAGAAAGAGAGGGAAGAAGCGGGTTGGGGCAGGTTGGAGGACACGGCGGGAGAAGAAGCGGGCTGGGGCAGCCGGCCGGCGGGCGCGGGAAACGCAAAATTGGGCGAGGCGGGTCGGAGGCCGCGGCGGATATATAGGCCGAAGCGGAGAAAGCGGCGGTTGAGAGGCGGCGGCAGGACGCTGCGGGAGAAGGAAGACGCGGTTGAGGGGCAACGGGCGGAAACTGCGGAAGCATGAGGACACGGCGGGAGAGAAACAGCCGGGGAACAGGCAGGGAGAGGTGGTCGCAAGGAGAAAGAGAGGGAAGAAGCGGGGCTGACCGAGGAACAGGCTGTCGGCAGGTTGTGGAATTGACTGCCGATTTCGGTTGATTTCTGAAAATTTTTGTCTATACTGAAAGCAACGAATCGATTATTAACTTCAAATATTATCAGGTATGAAAACAAAATTTCAGTTTTTGTTTGTTTACGACGACAATTCAGAAAGTGCCGAATTGATCGCGGGGAAAAAAGTGAAAGCAATTCGGATTTCCGAGGACTGTCTGTTGTCAACGGAGTATTTCGGAACCACCGGCTACACTTCGTATGATGCTTTCGAGTTTGCCTGTCTGCACGGTGTTTCCCTGCTGACGCCCAAGGAAGCCAAAATCGTCCAAAGCCGCCTGAGCGGAGTGCGGATGATGCTGAAAAAATGCGGCAGTCATGTTCAAATCGACCACAAATGTCTGATCTGGACGGCTGACGAAGGGGACGGCAACTACAAGAACATGGAAGCGGTATCGCTTTCCGACGGCAAATGCAAAATGCTCGGCTGCGAGGAATGGGACACTTCCGGCGGCTTGCTTTGCAAACTGCGCGCCTGATTGTTTTCAGGCTTAAATGGAAAAAAGATCCGGTTTTGCCGGATCTTTTTTTGTAACGAGAAAACCCTGCGCGTGATTATAAAGAGCTTGCGGCTTTATTCCGTTTCGCTCTTTGTCGTTTTCTGTTTTTCTTTTTCCCGTTTTTTCCCTCTTTTCCGTTTTGCCCTTCCCATTTTTCCGCTTCTCTTTTCC
>UMIP01009011.1_pt1 | contig 20959 bp, 16 predicted proteins | sample 1965751 | NCBI WGS metagenome assembly UMIP01 (sample SAMEA4836117, study PRJEB28245) | human gut metagenome | biome: gut microbiome; material: fecal sample | place: Denmark | collected 2008
AACTATTTATTTCTGATAGTTGAACTTCTCCTGATAAAACTTTATTTATTTTTTCAAATATATAAGCATATATTTGAATTAGTGATTTACAACTATTACCACTATTATTTTGTATTCCATTTTCATTTAATGCATTATTATTACATCCCCCCTCACAAAATTTGTATATTTCACACTTCTGACATTTTTCTCTACGTTTTATTGCATCGCTTAATAGATTTTCAAAACCTTTAGATTCAAATATTTCTTCTGCTTTATGATAGTTCCATATATTCCCCATTCCATACTTTTCTGGAAAAAATCTATTACATGGATATATCTCTCCTTGTGGTCTTACTGCCAACCAATGACCTGCACACGAACAATATGTGCATATAGATTTTTTATTGAAAAGAATAAAACCTATAATTTCTCTAAACAGTGTTATTCTAACATTGGAATCTTTATCAAAAAGCCAATAATCAAATAATTCTTTTACTTTTTTTATATATTCATCAATATCTAAAGCCAGTTTATCAACATTTTGTGAATCAGCTATATACATATTCAAAGAATAATTAATTTTTTCTCTTTTGAAAAATTCATAACTTTCTATCAATGTATTTACATTCTCATTAGATACAACTTGTATGACTCCACAACCACTCCCATATTTTTCTAATAGTTTTCTTCCTGCTAATATTTCAGAACTGCATCCTCTTGTTTTTTCGTTTTCAGTTCCATCAAAAGAACTTCCTAATTTAAAATTATTCTTTACTAAAAATTCAGCAAATTCATCATTTAATAACGTTAGATTGCTCTGCATTAAATTTTCAATTTTCTTAGTTGAGTCGCTATACTTTTTCTCATATTCTAATACTTTTTTATAAAAATTCATCCCCATCGAAAGGGGTTCTCCGCCATGCCAAATAAATGTAATTTGTTCGTATGACGGTATTATTACACTCATAATCTTTTCTAATGTTTCTATCGACATTCTTTGTGCATTCTTATTGTGTGAATTATGAAAGCAATACACACAATCCATATTGCAAAAATTAGTTGGGATTATCATTACATTTATACGTTGATTCATATTACCTCCTAAATTATCCTACCTAATTAAAAAGAAATGCCTCAATTCTAACCTACTGATCAGATTTGAAACATTTCTTTCTTATTTCTTTTTACTCTTCTTCACCATCATCCCACATTGAATCAGTATGTTCACTATATTCTGAATGTGTGTGCCCCCTCGAAAAATCATCACTGTCACATTCGCTATGCCTGTCTGTGTGCATTTGAAGGGGCATAATATTTCCTAATGGTATTTGTGAATTATAGGTTTCCATTAATGAAGTCATATTTTTTCCTCCTGTAACTAATGTTTTTATAGTTTTAACTCATTATACCACAACTAAATAAATATTACAATAAGATAAACATCGGTTAGGAGTTATTATATGGATAATTTGAATTTTGAACGAATCGGAGAAAAACTAAGAACAATACGACTGTCTAAAAATCTGACACAAGAATATATTGCCAATGCTGCGGATGTAAACACCAGTCACATCAGCAACATTGAAAACAACCGCGTCAAAGTATCTCTTTCCACATTAGTACAGATATGTAACGCTTTAGATACTACTGTTGACTATGTTCTTTCTGAAGAATACAATGACGCTTCTTCTGCTATTGAGCAGGAAATACTCCACGAACTACATGCTTGCAATAACGAAACCAAAGAACAGATTTTGAAAATCGTCAAGGCTCTACAGTAATTTTTTTTCTGTATAGCACTCCGACATTAGCATCATCGCATACTGAAATCCTTTAATGAATCCTGCCTCTTCTGCAAAACTTGTTACTGCAAATAATTCGTCTCGAACCTCTTCATACTCTTTTTCACTCAGACACAAACTATTTTTTTGCAGAAGATCTTCTACTACCTTTTCAATGCTCTTTCCTGCTTCTTTTAAATAATCCGTTTCTGATAATAAAAATTGATAGATTTCCTTTGTTTTTTCATTCATACTTTTCTTCTCCTTTCTTGGAACGTACCTATGTTCCGAACCACGTAAAAACAGCCAATGAAGTTTCCTCCATTGACTATTTCCAGCGATTTTATTTCTTATAAATGTAAATTGGGGAATCTCTTAACGTCTTCATACATTGCTTGTATGTCTTTTTCTGTAAGTAAATTTCCCATAGATACAATCACAACTCCTAAGCCCGTTTTTCCATACTGTTCTAGTTCTTGTACCATATAGTAGTGGTAATCCAGCCATTCCAATCGGGGTCTTACAAGAAAAACTGTATCTCCTAAAATTTCCTCTACATTTCTCTTAAAATACATCAAGTAATGAGGAATCTGTTTTATTCCCAAAAATTCTTCTACTGGATATTTGTGCCCACATCCAGATTCATAGTAATCCATTAGTTTTTTCTGCTGATAAGCAAACACATATTTTCCTATATAATGTTTCTTATCCAGTTTGTCTTTAATGCGAAACCATAGAGAACGTTTGAATTGAAGCTCTGCCCTGCACATGACCAAATGGTGCGAATCCTTATAATATTTTCCTATACCCTCCTGCTTACATGGAAAATAGATAATTTTATCTTTATCGTTTGCCAAAATTGCACAGGCATAAGTCATCCACTCAAAAGCTTCTTTGCATCCATCCACAAGCAGCATCTTTTCAGCTGGATGGTCATCATACGCCCACATGTGCTTAATGAAAGGAAATTTTAAAACTTCATATAATCTTCCTTTTTCATATACTTGATATTTATCTACTTTTATTTTCTTTTGCATTTTTGTCTCCTAATTTTCTACCTATTCCGCTTTAAATTATATACATTTTCAGGGATGCTACTTTTTCATAATCTGCAATATTTTTATTTCTCACAACATAAAGAAGCAAGACAAAATCTTCTACAATTTTTGCCCTGCTTACTATTGATAAAATGCTACTCATTTACTCCCCATAGGTAAATGGCTTAATCAGTTTTCCTTGCTTATTTGACATTGATGGCGTAAAAATCTGTTCCAATGGTTTCACCACCATATATTTCCTAAAATAAATCCAATTTACCATTTGAATTTCCGGAATACAAATCCGATTCCTATAATCATATTGTAATTCTTTGAACATTGTTTTCGCATAATATGCCGCCTCTTCAAATGACGCAAACCCTTTCATTTTATACCGTTTTAAATACTGTCGGCTTTGTAAAACTCTGCTATAATCTGTGTACACCCCCATTCCATTTATTCCTGCCAGCGCATAAAAATATTTTTTTGCCATATTCTTTCATCCCCTTCTGTATTTTTCCATAACAATAGGCTCTTAAACCGCTAAACCACCATAACCGCCTGATTATAGTTGCAAATTCTTATATTTTGTCTTCTATATCTGCTGGTTTTCATGGTTTGGCGGTTTATCCCCTTCCTAATTCTCTCCTTGGATAATTCTCTGAAATTCCTGCTTCTTTAAGTCATTTGTTACATCCGTATAAATATCCAGCGTTGTTTTAATATCTTTGTGCCCCAAAACATCCTGAAGCACTTTTATATTTACCTTCTGTTCCACCATACGGGTTGCAAAAGTATGTCTTAAAGAATGACAGCTAAATCTCGGTAATAAAACGGGATTTGCTTTTCCTTTCTTGAGTTGTTCTTCATTACAGTCTCTCATAATTCTTCGCAATGCCTTATTTAAAGTTCCCTGATGCTGCACATTTCCAAAGCGGTTTACAAAAATAAAATCTGTAAATCCATCAATATTGGCACTGCATCTGATGCCTGATTTTTCCTGAAAATTTTTCTCCAATAAAAACGCTTCCTTTACATAATCAAGCATAGGAATTTGACGATTCCCGGTCTTTGTTTTTGGGGTATGAATATTAAAATAGCACCCATTTTGAGCATGATTATAATAAACCAATGTATGATTTACATCTATCACCCCCTCTTCTAAGTCAATATCACACCACCTTAATCCAGTCACTTCCCCTACTCTCATTCCCGTTCCAAGCATAACAGCAAAAATAGGATACCAATGATAATACTGTGTGTTTTCAGATTTAATAAATTTCAGAAACAATTCCTGCTCTGGAATTGTCAAAGCCTTCTTTTTTTCTGTTTCTAAATTATGTATCTGCTTCAACTCTTTCAACACATTGTCCGAAACATTTAATCTCAAATATCCATCTTCTACTGCCACTGTTAAGACCTGATGAAGAACTGTATGGATCCCATCTACCGTAGTTATTTTCAAATTTCTTTCTTCCACCAATTTATTATAAAACCTTTTCACATCAGATTTCTTTAATGTCTGTATTTTCATCTTTCCTAAATCCGGCTCTACAAACATTTGGTACATATAGCAATAATTTTGCAATGTATTATCCTTTAACCCTCTTTTCATATTTTTCCATAGGTCATAGATGTCATTGACTGTGGTATTTTTACTCTCAGACCGTATTCCATCTGATTTATCCTTTATCAGTTCTTCTTCTTTTTTTCTTAATTCTTCTAAACTCTTAGCCGTGATACAATGTCGCTTTCCATTCTTTGCTGTCCAGCGATATATATAATACCCATCTGCCCGTTCTCCCTCTCCTTGACGTAACAATCTATGTTTACTGTCAAATCTTTTACCTGACTTTGCCATAAAAATCTCCTCTCTTGTTTTTCTCCCTTGGAATTTAATTTCTTCCAAGGGAGCTTTCTAACTCAAATTGAATACATACCCTCTAAGTATTCTTCTAGCTTTTTTCGTTTAAACATTCTTTTTGAACCATTCCAAAGAACAAATTCGCACCGTTCATCTGAACTAATATCACGAAGCTTCTGAATGCCAATGCCTGTATAAGCAGCCGCTTCCTCCAAACTCAATGTTGATTTTTCCCAAATCGGAACTTCTAATCGCATACTTTTTTCCTCCTCGCTATTTTTCAAATCTTCTGTATCGTCTAAACCATCTATTTTTGTTAAAATTGATTCTTTTTCTTCGTAAAATCAAACGGTTTAGGCGGTTTGATGGTTTTCTCAATTTTCATCTAAGCTTTCCAGCACTGACTTTTTAATATATAGGTAACGACAAGCATTTCCCCTTTGAATTGGAAGTTTTCTTGATGCAATTCTATGACCATCTTTCTCAAGAATATCCAGTGCGCCTTTTCTATCCAACAAGGCAATCATTTCATCTGAATTTATGATTTTCGGAGTGTCAGGAAAGCCTTTCATCTCCTCTCCAATTATCAACCGCAGATATTTTGCGCTAATAAAGTAAAAATCTTCATTCTCGTAAGCTTCTCCTTTTTCCCTACAACTCTCGGCATTTAAGAAAACAGGGGCAATTTTATTATTATCTATCGCAGTTTTTAGGATAAGAAGAACCTGCGTTGCCTTATCTCGTTTTCTCAACCGTTCTCCCATAATATTCAGTTCTGTTAAAACAGCCTCTTCTACACAGCAAAGAAAATGTTCTGCTTCCGATACCTTCCAAAAACCACTCTCTTCTGCATACATACAAAGAATTTCCGCAACCATTCGCAATGTTGCATACATGCCTGCAAATCTTCCTACTGCACACCTGTGAACATCCCGAAATGCCGTATATTTCTTTTGAATTTCTTGAACGCAAACCTCAAATCGCTCAGTCAACCAATTCAAAAAATCATAAGCATGAGTCGGCAATATCCATCTGTTTTCTTGAAACATTTGCAGTTTTACATTATCCACATCATCTACTGTGATTTCCGTCAAAAATAAACGGGTCAACGACGATTCAACAAGATTTGGTGGGTATTCCCCTGTGATAATGCAGTTTCCGGCAATAGGAAAGAAAATTTTTTCTGCATTCGGCGAAAACTCTAACATTCTTTTTTTCTGCACTCCATCGCCATAATACCGAAGAAGAGCATCCAACTTTTTCTCGATCTCTCTTTGTTCGGCAGGATTCACTCCCGGCTTAAAATCGTCTATAATCACAGATCCGTCTTGATACAAACCTAAAGTTTTTTCAATACCACACCCCGTAGCAGTCGCAAATTCTGCATCCGCCTTTAATTCTTCTCTATCGAACAACTTTCCAACTGCGGTCACTAAGCTTGTTTTCCTACTGTTGGTCGGTGCAGCAATCATAAACGAAAAATCAATTCGATGACCTGCCTCTTTAAAAAGTGTCGTCATCCAACCTGCATGAACAAATAGAAGCAAAGATAAACTTGAACGTCGATTCTTACAAATATTCGCCATTTCCATAGCCATATCAAAGACTTCTTTTGTTCCAACATATTCCTTCCGTAACAGCAGTTTATAACTTTTCCCCTTCGTATGAACATTGCATGTTCCGCCAATTATTCCGCTGTGATAAACATATTTCCAGCCATACTGTTGAATGTTCCTCCATCCTGCTCTTTGATAAATTATTTCTTCCTCTGCACTCTCTTCCTCGATACATTTCTGTATCATCCGTTCATACTTTATTTTTTCATCTTTTCCCTTGGGGATATCTGCCAATGAATGAGTTGCCTTTGTTAGCCAACCACACTCTTTGATCTTTTCGCTGCTAACTTCTGCCTCATATTCTTGCCGTATGCCATTACCTTTCAAAATGCTAACTTTAACTCCATATAGCAGCTCTGTCTTCTCTCCCTGACTGGTGTCCCACACATAATAAATCTTCTTTTGCAATGCAATTTCAAAGTTAAAACCTTTCAACTTCTTTGCTTTTTCACTAACTTGTGGTAACTCTGGCAGTTTTCCTTCTGTCTGAATATATTCCTCAAAAGCACTTGCGACAAAGCGATTCAAAGGATTTTCTATTGGCACAAACAAATTTGCCATCTCCACTGCTTCATCTGAAATACGTGTAAACGGTTTAACTTGCGGAATGAATTCTTTCTCTTTTTTTTCAACTTCTACACCTATTACAAAGGGTTTAATCAGGTTTTCTTTCGTACACTTCCCCACCTCAAAAGGTCGGAGTAATCTTTTCTTATTTTCGGACATTTTTTCCTCCTAGTATTTGATTTTACTATTTTATCGGGTTACAATTAGATTTAACCATTTTTGTAGATTTAAAATAACCTACAAAAAAATTCTAATTTTTTTTGCAAAATTTTTACATTAGGAGGAATTAACATGAGTCAATCGAATGAAACCTATTATACAAATGAGTCAGACATTATTGTTGCTTTTCAAAATCTTACCTCTGACCATTTTGATGAACGTACTTTGCATAGTTGGATTAATTACTTTAAAAAGTGTATGTATTATGCTTCTGCTGATTATTTTAATCCCATGTTTTTTTCACTTGTTTATGATCTTATAAAAACAAATGAAAAATATCCTCAAGAGTTTTTATTCATTCATAAATTAATGTATCGGTTTCTGTGCCAAAATAACGATGCAGCTTTAATATTTATTCCATATACAGACATTGAGGATAACTGCGAATTAATTTGTTTTGAATGGAATATTCCCTCTCGTATTATGCCCTTTTTAATTTCCTATATTAAAGCAACAAATAAATTCAAAAAAAATGAACCTATCATCTCATTCTTTGATGAACTGAATGAAACATTTATGGATACCATAAAACACCAAAATGATTTAACACAAAAGGAATATTTAACTTTAACAGAAAATGAACTTTGTCAAAAGTATTTTCGTACCTTAGACGAAATCTATCATACATTCGCAAAAACTGCTGTACAACATAACATGATTCAACATTCTATTTTTTATTTATCACAAGCCTTAACAGCTTTACCTCTAAATAATTATCATGCTAAAAATAATGCCTATATTCTTTTAACTTCTTTCAAAGAAAAATTATATTTACAATCAAGCTCTTCTCCCAATGCAGAATTGGATTTACTTTCCTTATATCCATATTCTGTACCTTGGGAAATTCAAGGCGAATACGAGCAAATGCGAAATGTCAAAAAAATCCTTTCTTTTTTTCCTCAAAAGTTATTTTCTTTTTTGGAAGAAAACTTAGACTTAAATACGACTTATCATATTGCAGCAAAAGACTATGAAACTTTTTCAAGCAAATATACTTCTTTATTAAGTGAACTGGAAGAAAAAGTCTTAAACTGTCAAAAAGATATTTCAGACTTTTATGACGATGTAACAAATCATCCTGAAATTAGGCACGCTCTTAATAATGGACAATTAGAAATTGATTATAAAAAATTGTATGATCGTTCTTCTCTACTTATAGGCGCTTTATCTTCATATTTTGCTTCTATTTCAAAAAAAACTAAGAATTTTAAAAATAAGGTGAAAAAGGCTTCTACGTCATGCCCACAAAATTATATTACCTTGAAGATTGAGCATGACTACTTGAAAACTTTTGAACACTCTATTACTTCAATTCAAGCAAACCTTTATGGCGAAAAATTTATGAATACTTTTGATAGTTACAAATCTTTCTTATTTTACAATAGGTCTGGATTAGTTAAAGAACTTACTTATCCCAACATGGTTACCAAAAAGGAAAGTTTACGGTTGATATGTGAACTAACCCAAACAATGTATCCTTTGTCAGAAGATTATGTAATTGAACAATTTTTAAACCGAGTCCAATTCTATCCAATGCCTCTCTTTGTTTTTTTATTACAATGCAATGATGTTATTGTAGACTTAAATCTCTTCTAATTTTTCTCTTACATAACGCAAACAGGCTCATGGAAAATACATTCCATGAGCCTATCTCTTCATATCTCTTTATAAAGTTTTAAATCTGTTCTCATTATTGGTACAAAATTGGTACAAGATTGGTACAAAAATCATTTTTTTATTTTGTTTTACCTTGATTAGTACAGCTTTGCACCTGCTGGAATTCTATCATCTACCATTAATAGATTTAATCCCTCTCTACCATCTTCCTCATGTACTGCTGAAATCAGCATACCTTCAGAATCAATTCCCATCATCTTTCTTGGTGGTAAATTAACAATAGCAATCGCTGTTTTTCCGACCAGTGTTTCCGGTTCATAATATTCGTGAATACCGCTTAAAATCGTGCGTTTACGGTCTGTTCCATCATTCAAAGTGAACTTCAATAACTTCTTACTTTTTGGAACTGCCTCACATGCTTCAATCTTTACCGCACGAAAATCTGACTTGCTGAAAGTGTCAAAGTCAACCGTTTCCTCAAAAAGCGGTTCAATTTTTACATTAGAAAAATCAATTTTTTCTGCCGGTTTTTCTTCTGTTTTTACCTGTGTTGCATTGTTTGCTTCGTTCTTAGCAGCGCCCTGTGACTTCATTGTCGGGAACAGCAACACATCTCTGATTGCCTCTGCACCTGTCAGGAGCATACACATACGGTCGATACCGAATCCGATACCACCTGTTGGCGGCATACCGATCTCCAGTGCATTCATGAAGTCTTCATCTGTTGTGTTGGCTTCATCATCGCCCTGTGCAAGCAGTTCTTCCTGTGCTTTGAAACGCTCTCTCTGGTCGATCGGGTCATTCAGCTCGGAGTAAGCATTTGCCATCTCCCAACCATTCATGAAGAACTCGAAACGCTCTACATATTCCGGATTTTCCGGTTTTTTCTTTGTAAGAGGTGAAATCTCGATCGGATGATCCATAACAAATGTAGGCTGAAGCAGATGTTCCTCTACATACTCTTCAAAGAACAGGTTCAGGATATCTCCCTTTTTATGTCTTTCTTCAAATTCGATATTATGCTCTTTTGCGATTACTCTCGCCTGCTCAAGATCCTTTACTTCATTCCAGTCAACGCCTGCATATTTCTTAACCGCATCAACCATTGTAATACGCTCAAACGGCTTCCCGAGATCCATCTCGATTCCCTTATATACGATATGAGTTGTTCCAAGAACTTCCTGTGCAACAAAACGGTACAGGTTCTCTGTCAGATCCATCATGCCATGGTAATCTGTATATGCCTGGTAAAGCTCCATCAGAGTAAACTCAGGATTATGTCTTGTATCAAGGCCTTCATTACGGAATACACGACCAATCTCGTATACCTTCTCAAGACCTCCAACGATCAGTCTCTTCAGGTACAGTTCCAGCGAAATACGAAGCTTCAGATCTTCATTCAGGGCATTGAAATGCGTCTCGAATGGTCTTGCTGCTGCTCCACCTGCATTGGCTACAAGCATCGGAGTCTCAACTTCCATAAATCCTTTTCCGCTTAAATATTTACGGATTGCACTGAGGATTTTTGAACGCTTAATAAATGTATCCTTTGTATCGCTGTTCATAATCAGGTCAACGTATCTCTGACGGTAGCGTGTATCTGTATCTGTCAGACCGTGGAACTTCTCCGGGAGCATCTGTAAACTCTTGGAAAGGAGTGTCATCTTCTCTGCATGGATGGAGATTTCTCCTGTTCTTGTTCTGAAAGCAAATCCTTCCAGTCCGAAAATATCACCGATATCAGATTTCTTAAAATCAGCATAAGAGTCTGTTCCGATTGCATCTCTGGCAACATATACCTGGATATTTCCCTGTAAATCCTGGATATTACAGAAAGAAGCTTTTCCCATAACTCTCTTGAACATCATACGTCCTGCGATTGCTACATGGATCGGATTTGCATCCATAATGCTTCTTCTCTCTTCGTAATCCTTTTTAAGAGCCTCTTTTGCCTGCTCTTCATCCATTCCTTCTACGTTCGGCTCCTGGTGATCCTTTAAAAGCTCAGCCTCATGTGCCTCATAAAGATCCTTTACCTCAAGTGAATGATGCGTCTGATCAAACTTTGTGATCTGGAACGGATCTCTTCCGTTCTGCTGCAGTTCTGCAAGTTTATCACGGCGAACCTTTCTCAACTGATTCATATCCGGTTCCTGTGCATTTTTCTGATTCTGTCCCACTGTCTGTTCTCCTTCCATATTGTCTGTCCTGCGTCAGTCCGTTTCAGATTAATGACGCAGAAAACGTATCTTTTTCTGCCGCTTTCAGGTTACCCTTTAAGCGAACTAAGACCTCTTAATTATTTAAGAGGTCTGTGCTGGTATATCTTATACTGATTATGAACGCTGAATATCAAGTACTTTGTACTGGATCACTCCTGCCTGGGTTTCTACGTCAACTACATCGTTCACCTTTTTGCCCATCAGTGCCTGACCTACCGGAGATTCATTGGAAATCTTTCCTTCCAGACTGTTAGCCTCTGTAGAACCAACAATTTTAAATTCCATCTCCTCGTCAAAAGTAATATCAAATACTTTCACAGTACATCCGACATTGATCTTATCAAGATCTACTTCATCCTCAACAACTACCTCTGCATTTTTCAGAATTGCTTCTAATTCTTCGATACGGGCCTCGATATCTCTCTGCTCGTCCTTTGCTGCATCATACTCAGCATTCTCGGAAAGATCTCCCTGCTCCCTTGCTTCTTTGATCTTGCCTGCTACTTCTTTTCTCTTTACTACCTTCAGATTCTCCAGTTCATCTTCCAGTGCTTTTAAGCCTGCGTAAGTAAGTAATCTTTTCTTAGCTTCTGCCATCGGTTACGCTTCCTTTCTGATTCTTTCTTTTCTGTCTATACTTACAGGTTCAACCTTGTCCGTATACTGTTCTGACCTGTTCATCTATACAGACTGTACACAACCTGATTTTCACCTGTATGCTGTCATTTAAGTCTATTTCGCAATTTCAATATTATACCCAAACCGCCTGCTGATGTCAAGCAGATTCGGCTTTCGTATTCGGCTTTCGTATTCGGCTTTGTATTCGGTTTTCTTGCTTTCGCATTCGGCTTTTGACCCCGACATCTATAGCTGTCTGTACAGCAGATCTTCCAGTTCTGCATAAGACTCAACCCGGTTGATCTCTTCCCGCAGTTTTGCTGAACCCGGCAGCCCTTTCGTGTACCATGCCACATGCTTTCTCATTTCCCGGATTCCCAGATATTCTCCTTTATATTGAAGCTGAAGCTTTGCATGTCGGAGCATCATTTTCCGGATTTCTTCGTTCGTCGGTCTCGATGGGATTTTCCCTGTTCTTTCATGCTCGATCATCTCAGAAAAGATCCACGGATTTCCCTGGGCTCCCCGGGCGATCATCACACCATCACAGCCGGTTTCTTTCACCATGGCATCTGCACGCTCCGGGCTGGTCACATCGCCGTTTCCAATCACAGGAATGGAAACCGCCTCTTTTACCTGACGAATAATCTCCCAGTCTGCTTTTCCGCTGTAATACTGCTCTCTTGTCCTTCCATGGACTGCAATGGCTGCTGCCCCCGCATCTTCTGCGATCTTCGCCATCTCCACTGCATTAATGCAGTTGTCATCAAAGCCTTTTCTTATTTTAACTGTCACTGGTTTCTTGATTGCTTTGACCATAGCACTGATAATTTCATGTGCCAGCTTTGGATTTTTCATCAATGCCGATCCTTCACCATTTTTCACGACTTTCGGTACAGGACATCCCATATTAATATCCATAATATCAAACGGTCTTTCCTCGACCCGCTTTGCCATTTCACTCATAATCTGAGGATCTGAACCAAAAAACTGGAGAGATACCGGCTGTTCATCCGGATGGATCTCCAAAAGCGTCTCTGTATTCTTATTATTATAGAGAATGGCTTTTGCACTGACCATTTCCATGCACAAAAGACCTGCTCCCTGCTCTTTACACAATAAGCGAAACGGCAGATCTGTCACTCCTGCCATCGGCCCCAGAATATAAGTATTCTCTAAGGTTACATTTCCTATTCTTAACTGTCTCATCGTATTATTCCGTTCTTTTCAGATTTTATCGTTTTCATCTTAGACGAAACCATTTTAAAAGTCAACCTTGCCTCTATTGACATTTTTACATTTTTATGCTAGGTTTCTACTATATATTGGCACTCATTAGTTAAGAGTGCTAATAATCTATCAGATGAAAGGAGAATTACTATGGTAATACAGCCAATTTATAATATATTATTTCTTCCCGATGTCACCTATCACTTCAAAAAAGAGTTTTTTACTGAAAATGCATCCGAGCAGCTTGAAGTCGGCAGTGAGCTGCTTTTTGCTTTCTTAAGAAATGAAGATGACGCTGAAGAACTGGACGCTGACCATATCTGTCCGGTCGGCATTTCCGCCAGAGTAGAGGCTTTCGGAGACGATGACAGTGTTCAGATCCGCACGCTGGAGCGTGTTGATCTTTCAGATGTCGAGGTGGAAAATGGTCAGATTCTCGCAGACGCATCTATTCGTGCAGAGGTTGATGACTATACGGCAGAAGAAGAGAAGGCTCAATTTCTCCGTTTACGTGCCGCACTTTTGAAATTTGTCCAGGGATACCAGTGGGGAATGTGGGCAAGAAGTTTCATTTTACAGCGGAAAAATATGTATGATCTCGGATCTGCCCTTTCGGAATATCTGAATATCAGCCCCGAAGAAAAATATGCCATTGTTGAAACGGATTCCCGCCGGGAACGCTGTACGCTGATCGAAGCTGCCATCAACGAATTTATGGAGGTTGCCAAAGTTTCCACCGAAGCAAAGGAAGCTCAGAAAGATGATCAGGAGCAGCTTTATCGCGAGGCAGCCATCAAGAAGCAGATCAGTTATCTTCAGAAAGAACTGGACGAACTTCACCCTGAAAATATTTCCGATACCCGGAAATTTGAGAAAAAGATTGAAGAATCCGGCATGAATGACGAAGCCCGTAAAGAAGCTGAAAAAGTGCTGAACCGCATGAAGCAGGAAGGCAAGGACAGCCATGAGTACGGTCTTCTGTATGATTACCTTGACTTTATGACCAGCCTGGACTGGAAAGCACCGCAGTTTACCCCGATCGATCTTGACCGGGCGGAGCAGATTCTTGATGAAGATCACTATGGTCTGAAAAAAGTCAAAGAACGCATCATCCAGCAACTCGCCGTTATGGCTCTCAACCGGAAGCAATATGGCTCGATCCTTTTATTTGTTGGTGCTCCTGGAACCGGGAAGACCAGTATCGGGCAAAGTATTGCACGGGCTCTCGGAAGAGAATATGTAAGGATCAGTCTTGGTGGTATCCGTGATGAGGCGGAAATCCGTGGCCACAGACGTACTTATATCGGTGCTATGCCCGGACGAATCATGGAAGGAATCAAGCGAAGCGGTGTCTCCAATCCGGTCATTGTACTGGATGAGGTTGACAAACTTGCAAAAGATTACGGCGGAGACCCTGCCAGTGCCCTTCTGGAGGTTCTTGATCCTGAACAGAACAGCACTTTCACTGACCACTATATGAATGTGCCTTACGATCTGTCCAATGTACTTTTTGTCTGCACTGCAAACTCACTGGATACGATTCCTGAACCACTGCTCAACCGTATGGAGGTTATTAATTTCTCCGGTTACACTGCAGTAGAAAAATATCAGATTGCCCGCAGACATCTTCTTCCAAAGGCTCTCGATGCCATGGGAATTAAGAAAAATGCATTGAAAGTAACCGACGGAGCGATTCGCAGGATTATTGATGAATACACAATGGAGGCAGGTGTCCGTGACCTGAAAAAACTGATCGATACTCTTTGCCGGACGGCTGCCGTCCAACTTGTTAAAAATGAGGGAACAACACTGACAGTCACTAAGACAAATCTCGAAAAATATCTTGGGAAAAAGCAGCTCCACCATGAGCGGAAACTTTCTTCCCCTGAACCGGGAGTTGTCACCGGACTTGCATGGACAAGAGCGGGCGGAGAAATTTTATTTATAGAAAGTAAACTGATTCCGGGCAAAGGCAAGATGATTATTACCGGTCAGCTTGGAGATGTAATGAAGGAGTCCATTCAGATTGCACTGAGTCTTGTAAAATCACTTTATCCAAAGGAAAGCAAAGTGCTTGATGACCACGACCTCCATATCCATGTTCCTGCCGGTGCGGTTCCAAAAGACGGTCCATCAGCCGGAATCACGCTGACAACAGCTCTTGCATCACTTCTCACCGGGAAGAAAGTCAGCCCGGAATATGCCATGACCGGAGAAGTTTCCCTGCGTGGCGGTGTCATGCCGATCGGCGGACTTCCTGAAAAGCTTATGGCCGCCCAGCGTGCAGGAATCACAAAGGTTCTGATTCCTGCTGACAATGAACAGGATCTCGATGACGTTGCCGATGAGGTTAAAAATAAGCTGGAAATCGTTCCGGTGAAAAAAGTGACTGAGGTACTGAAACTGGTGTTGAAATAACCCTGGATTTCCAGTCTCTTTCTTGTAAAAGATTACCTTGATAACCGATAATCCGACATAATTCAGAAATCGCCCTATACCAGTTGCTGTGCATCTGATATAAGGCGATTTTTTATCTATTATGCAGCAATTTATGTTCCTTCCCCTTCAGGATTCCCTCATAAACCTCTGCAATGATCGGATTTTCATCAGATCTCTTGATCTGTGCCATGCTGTCGATCTTATACATTCCATCCAGCCGGGCCTGTTTCGTCCTCGGTCCGATCGGCACCGGCTGTCCACCACCGGCAATACAGCCTCTTTTACATGCCATCACTTCTACGAAATCATACTGGACTTCACCGGCTTTGATCCTCTCCAGCAGTGTTTCTGCACAGCGAAGACCATTCACCACTGCAATTTTCACCGTTCTGTCCTCAAGCTGGATGGAAGCTTCTTTGATTCCTTCAATCCCGCGGATTCCCGTAAAGCTGATGTCCTGCAGATCTTCCATCCTGCTGCTGTGTACCAGACGTCTCAGAACTGCCTCGGTCACACCACCCGTTACTCCAAAGATCGCTGCTGCCCCCGAAGACAGACCAAACGGCATATCCAGTGCCTCCGGTTCGATCTGCGACAGATCCATTCCCGCTTCTTTGATCATACGGGTCACTTCTGTCGTGGTCAGTACATAATCTACATCCTGCTGCCCTTCTGTAAAATGCTCCGGTCTTTTGATCTCTGCTTTTTTTGCCGTACATGGCATAATCGAGATCACAACCGTCTTGCGGAGGCTCCGTCCTTCTTTTTCCGCTTCTGCCGCTTTCATCCGGGCTTCTTCCTTCAGCAATGCTCCGAACATTGCCTGCGGAGAACGGCAGGTGGAAATATTTTCCCGAAATTCCGGGTAACGGTTCTCACAGAACTTCACCCAGCCCGGACAGCAGGAAGTAAATAACGGAAGATTCTTACCGGATTTTAAACGCTCCAGCAATTCTGCTGACTCTTCCATTACCGTCAGGTCTGCCCCGAAATTTGTATCATATACCTCATCGAATCCCATACGTCGCAGAGCTGCCACCAGGCGTCCCAGTGTATTTTCACCTTTCGGGATTCCAAATTTATCTCCGATCGCCACCCGGACAGCCGGTGCGATCTGTGCCACAACTCTGATATTCTTATCCGCCAACGCTTTCCATACCGGATCAACATCCTGCCGGATACTGATCGCACCGGTCGGACAGACCGCCCTGCACTGTCCGCAGCCTACGCAGTCAGTCTCTGCCAGCTCTCTGTTAAATGCCGGCATAACCTGCATTTTTGAACCCCGGAAAGCAAAATCCAGAATGCCAAGTCCCTGGATTTCATCACAGGTACGCACACAATCCCCACAGAGAATACATTTATTGGGGTCTCTTATTACACAATCCGAAGAGGTATCCAGTGGAAGTGGTTTCTTATGATTTTCAAATCTGATCTCTGAAATACCCAACTGGCTTGCCAGCTTCTGTAACGTACAGACTCCATTTTTGGCACACGTTGTACAGTCACGGCAATGGGATGACAACAGCAGTTCAATGATCATTTTCCTGTGATGCTGCAATCTTGGTGTATTTGTATAGATCACCATACCATCCCGTGGTACTTCTGAACAGGATGCAAATACCTTTCCACGTTCATCTTCCACCACACACATCCTGCACGCCCCATAGGTTGACAGTTCTGAATGATAACAGAACGTAGGAAGATCGATTCCCGACTTTCGGATCACTGAGAGGACATTTTTTTCATCTGTAAAAGCCACTCTCCTGTTGTTAATTGTCATATAGCCCATACTCTGTTCCTCCTACCCTTCAATATGAATCGCACCAAATGCACAGGCACTCGCACATGCTCCACATTTGATACATTTTTCCGTATCGATCGTAAATGGTTCCTTGATCTTTCCGCTGATCGCACCGACCGGACAGTTTCTCGCACATTTTGAACATCCTTTACACCGCTCAGGACTGATGATAAACTTTCGTAATGCAGTGCAGGTATGGGAGGCACATTTCTTTTCAACCACATGCTCCACATACTCATCATGGAATACTTTCAGCGTACTCATAACCGGAAGTGCCGCACTCTTTCCAAGACCGCACAGTGCAGTTTCTGTGATCATGTTCGCCAGTTCCTCCAGCAGATCAAGGTCTTCCAGCTTTCCATTTCCTGCCACGATCCGCTCCAGGATCTCCAGCATACGCTTTGTTCCTTCACGACATGGCACGCACTTTCCACAGCTTTCATTCTGCGTAAAATTCATAAAGAATCTCGCCACTTCCACCATGCACGTATGGTCATCCATCACAACCAGTCCGCCCGAACCGATCATTGCCCCCATTTTTTTCAATGAATCAAAATCCAGACTGACATCCAGATCTTTCGACACCAGGCATCCTCCTGACGGACCTCCGATCTGCACCGCTTTGAACGCTCCGTCTCCTTTGATGCCACCACCAATATCGTAGATCACTTCCCGCAGGGTCGTTCCCATCGGCACTTCGATCAGACCTGTATGCCGAACACTTCCTGTCAATGCAAATGCTTTTGTTCCCGGACTTTTTTCCGGTCCGATGGAACGGAACCATTCTGCTCCTTTATTAATGATCATCGGAACATTGGCAAAGGTCTCTACATTATTAAGAACCGTCGGCTTTCCAAACAGACCCTGTTCCACCGTCCTTGGCGGTTTGACACGCGGCATACCTCTTTTTCCCTCAATGGACGCAGTCAATGCACTTCCTTCTCCGCAGACAAATGCTCCTGCACCGCGATTAATATGTAGGCGAAATGAAAAATCTGTTCCTAAAATATGATCGCCTAAAAGACCGCTTTCCTCTGCCTGTGAAATTGCCCGTTTCAAACGGCTGATCGCCAGCGGATATTCCGCTCTCACGTAAATATAACCTTCTCTGGCTCCTACCGCATAAGCCCCGATCATCATTCCTTCGATCATCTTATGCGGATCTCCTTCCATAATACTCCGGTCCATAAATGCTCCCGGATCTCCCTCATCACCGTTACAGACTACATAGCGGGTCTTTTCTTCCTGACGGGCTACCTGTGACCATTTATATCCCGTTGGGAATCCACCGCCTCCTCTTCCTCTTAAATTGGATGCTGAAATCTCTTCCACCACTTCCTGCGGTGTCATCTCAAACAGGACTTTCTCTAATGCCTCATATCCTCCGGTGGAAATGTATTCTTCTATATGTTCTGCATCAATATGTCCACAGTTTTTCAGTACATTTCTCGTCTGCTTTTTATAAAACGGGATTTCTTCCTGCTTTTTATACTCAAGCCCATCCTGCTTAAATAAAAGATGACGGATAACATCTCCCTTTTCGATCGTTCTGTGGAAAATCTCATCGCAGTCTTCCGGCTTTACTTTTGTATAAAGGATTCCTGCCGGTTCGATCCGCATCAGCGGTCCCATTTCACAGAATCCGTGACATCCGCTTTTCTTCACTTCCAACGGGCCACTACCATGAGCAATCTCCGGTCCAAATTCCACGTCAATATCCGGATTTTCTTCTGCAAGTTCGCTCATCCGCCTGTATATCTCACCTGATCCGCCTGCCAGACACCCGGTTCCTGCACAGATCAAAATCCTGCAACGGCTGTCGCTGATCTTTTTTGCCGCCTCTTCACGAATCTGATGAAGTATTTCTCTGCTCGTAATTTTTTCCATACTTATTCCGCTCCTCTCAATTCGTGAATCAGTTCTGCCGCAGCATCCGGGGTCATTCCCGGATAAACCTTATCATTTACTGTCAGAACCGGAGCAAGTCCGCACGCTCCAAGACAGGAAACTGTCTCCAGTGTAAATAACATATCGTCCGTTGTCGCCTTTTCTTCTGAAAGTCCAAGTTCACTATAAAGCCGTTCCAAAATCGGAATTGACTTTCTGACATGACAGGCAGTTCCATTACAGACTTTAATAATGTACTTTCCCTTTGGTTCAAAAGAGAAGTTTTCATAAAATGTTGCCACACTGTATGCCTTTGCTTCATTGATCCCAAGTTTCTTCGCCACATACCTCAGAAGTTCCGGTGGAAGATACCGATATTCACTCTGAATGTCCTGAATGATCGGAATCAGTGAAGCCGGTTCAAGTCCATGCTGCGAAATGATCTCATCTGCTTTTTTATAGTAGGTTTGATCTAACATATAGCTCCTCCTTCAATATTTTTGTGCAGTTCTTATTATACTTTGATAATTTTCTATCAATTTGTTTTTATTATAGGTTATTTTATATGATTAATCAATAAACATCGCCCTTCAAATGTCTATTTTTAACAATTTTAGTTTTCCTTTCCACTCTTTATTTTCTTAATTTTCCCTTTATTTCCAATAAAAAATGGGCTTTACTTTTTTCTGATTTCTTGCTTATTTTTTTATATATATTGTCTTTTAGTTCCGAATCTGACAAAGAATCACTATTTTAGTTCTTAATAAAATCATAAGGAAGTTTAATTTTCTTTTATAAATTAAACATAATTTGGACACATTTTATGATTATACTAAATGTCAGATAGTTGATTAACAACTATCTCCCCCCTCATAAAGTGATGGCATCCCGGCAGACCCGGGGTGTCAGACTTTAACTCTCATTCCTTTAGATAACTATAAAAAACCGAAAACCCGTTGGCCGAAAGGTCAGCGGGTTTTCTCCGTTCTTATCACTCTTGTCTCATCCTCACTCTTATCTCATACAGATAAAAAGGTTCTGTCTGGAAGACTATCTTTCCGGTACTTCCATGACAGAACCTTTTCATTTCATCTGATTTTTCAGACTGACTTTCTATTCTTAGACTGATCCCGGAAACAGGGCTGTGGAGATCTTCTCCATATCAGAATCACTGATTCCGTACTGACCATCAGAATCTTTTGTTACAGCAATTTCGATCGTCGTTGTATCACCATATGTATTACCATCGATCGACTTCTGCATACTCTGGATCAGCAGATCCTGGAACATACTTGCATCCGCCTGGCTTACATCCTGTCCCTGATCCATCATCTCCTGTGCAACTGCAGTTGAATTATCTTCCAGAGTCTGATATACATCAGACGGAGTTACCTCGATCGTTACTGTAAAATTGCCATCCTTATCTTCCTTGGCTTCTTTTACTTCGTATTTTGCAAGATTATCAATCTTTACAAGCATATCCTTGTATTCCTGCTTTTCTTCCTCTGTAAAATCTCCCAGAGCTTCCAGTCCGCTCAGCTCTGTATCGACCTGCTCGTCTAATGTATCCTCAATCTCTGCCTTTGCATCCTTTTCTGAAATACCGCGGGCTTTCGCATACTCGTCATATTTCTGCTTATAATTAGCATCCATTACGCCTCTTACATAAGCTTCTGCATCAAACTTCGTTGCTCCACCGCATGCGGTTGCACTTATTACAAAAATGAAGGTCAGCATAAGTGCAAGAACTTTTTTCATTTTTCCTCTGTTCATAAACTTTTTCTCCTTTTTTATTTGAACCCTCTGCGGAGGTTCCCACTCTCCACATAGATCCATCAGTTACGTGATAAGTTTATCATTTTTTACTTAGATTATCAAGTTTTTCTAATTTCTTAATGAGATATTTATATTTTTTCTGTTTGTTTTAGAATTTACTCATATTTTTGACACACATTTTGTCTATACTAATACTCAGATAGTTGATGAACAACTATCTCCCCCTCATAAAGTATGGCACAGGAAGTGCCAGCACTTTACTCTCATTCCTTTAGATAACTATAAAAACAACGAAGCCCG
>UMIP01010231.1_pt1 | contig 20527 bp, 18 predicted proteins | sample 1965751 | NCBI WGS metagenome assembly UMIP01 (sample SAMEA4836117, study PRJEB28245) | human gut metagenome | biome: gut microbiome; material: fecal sample | place: Denmark | collected 2008
CGCACCGTATCATTTTTACAAAGTCAAAGATTTTTTTACGGCATAACAACTCGCAACCCCATGTATTTCAAGGCTTAAACAGCAAAATCCCCGGAACCGTTGTGGTTCCGGGGATTTCCTATTTTTGGAGCGGGTAATGGGAGTCGAACCCACCTATCAACCTTGGGAAGGTCGCATTCTACCGATGAATTATACCCGCATTCGGAATGGGTTTACTATACCACATTCCACTTCAAAAGGCAAGTAGAAAAAACGCACCGCTGAAAATTCAAAGGTACGTTTTTGATTTCAGGTCCCGCTGAGCATCTCGATCAGCTGCACATAAAACGCCTCCGCCTGGACGCGGAAGGTATTTTCCATCGTGCGTGCCTGCCGTTCATCCGCGGCCAAAAGGCGCATGGAGAGCACCTCTCCCTGTCCATCCGACATGGAAAGCTGCACCATACATCCCTGTTCCGTAACCTCATGAGAGGTATGGATCAGAGAATCCCGACTGATGCGGGCAGCTACAGGCAGCATAGCCATATCCGCTCTGGCTCGCACAGATACCGGCAAACTTCCCTCCATCACAGAGCCATCTTCCCTGCCGATCTCCGTGATACTGAAACGATCTCCGTCTTCTTCAATGTGTCCTGTCGCACTCAGTTCTGAAAGACATTCCGCATAGCTGAAATAATCCACGCCGCCATCACAAAATACCACATCCGCAAGTCCGTCCCGATCTACAGGACCCGGCAATCGTGCCAGCACATATAATATCAGTATCTTAATGTCCAATTTTTCATGGATAAACCCGAATCCCTCTTCCATCGTTTCCGCCTCCTGCTGATGTTTTCTATGCCATTTTTTTCATTATACTCTATTTTTCATTTATTGTCCAAAATTCTTTTTCACTCACAGCCATTGCCCGCATACACTGTAATGAAGTTCCTTCAAATACAAATCAGGAGGTATGACTATGGCAGACCGAGTTGTTCCCGGTCCGGTCGAAAACAACGCCCGCGTCCGCGAGGCCGTCTGTATTCAGACTCGGAAAATTTTTGACAGCTGCAGGGATAAGGATTGCATCGAAGACCTGCGGATCTACCCCACTGTTTCCTCTCAGGCCTACATAGAGAGCGCACTCAGTGTCCGGCCCAAATCCGCCGAATTGCTGTACGCCGATGTGAAGGTGGAGGAAATGAGTTTCAACCGCGGATACTATACCGTGGATGTCACCTATTTTTACCGTATCACCGGGGAAACTTTTCCCGGCGGGAATCCCATTACAGGACTTTCCGTATTCGACAAGAGAGTGATGCTATTTGGCAGCGAAGGCAGCGTAAAAACCTTCTCCTCCGCTACTCCGGCACTATCTGTCGATCCGTCTTCTCCCATCGGTGTGGTGGAGACTGTAGACCCCATTGCACTGTCCATGCGTATTGCCGATGCTGAATGTCTTCAGGTTTCTGACCTGGAACTGCGCAGCATCCCTGAGGAGATCTTGTCCGGTTTCGGAGAGGAACTTGTCCTCAACGACGCAGCAAAGCGTCTGTATGTGACATTGGGCCAGTTCTCCATCATTCGGTTGGAGCGGGACACTCAGCTTTTGATTCCGGCCTACGACTACTGTCTGCCGGATAAGGAATGCGAGACATCCTGCGGTGATGATCCCTGCGCGCTGTTCAGCAAGATCCGATTCCCGGTGGAGGAATTCTTCCCACCGGACACGGTTGAATGTCCGAAAGATTACAGGAGTATGCTGTAAACAAGTCAAACCCGCTGCCGAGGTCATTCGGCAGCGGGTTTGCGTTTCAGTCCTGCTGCGCTACGATGCAGTCGGGTCCTTTGTAAATCGACCGCTCCGGCAAAACGCCCCGAACACTGGATACAGGATACACATGGGTTTCCCGACCAATCACCGTACCGGGATTCAGCACGGAATTGCAGCCTACTTCCACATGATCTCCCAAAATCGCACCGAATTTTTTTCGGCCGGTCTCAATGGAAGTCTCCCCTTTCACCACCACAAGTGTCTTATCGCTTTTCACATTGGAGGTGATGGAGCCGGCGCCCATGTGGGCTTTGTGACCCAAAATCGAATCGCCCACATAATTATAGTGCGGCACCTGAACACCGTCAAACAGCACCACATTTTTCAGCTCTACAGAATTGCCCACCACGGCATTTTTTCCTACGATCGCATTGCCGCGGATGAAAGCGCAATGCCGTATCTCCGCACCATGGTCAATAATGCAGGGTGCGCCGATATAGGCTGAAGGAAACACCTTAGCATCCTTGGCAATCCAAACGCCCTCCTGAGGGCAGTCGAACTGATCGGAAGGCAGGGTCTTGCCCAATTCCAAAATGAAATCTCCAATCTCCCCCAAAGCCTCCCAGGGGTAAGTTTTTCCCTGGAACAGGGCAGCTGCGATGGTTTTGGACAAGTCCAAAAGCTGTTCGGTCTTAACAAATTGATTCATATCATTTCACCCGGATCAAATGTCCTGCGTCCTGCATGGCAGCAATCACATCGTTGACCTTCTCCTCACAGATTTCGTGAGTTGGCGCTTCCACCATCACCCGCAAAACAGGCTCCGTGCCGCTCTTGCGCAGCAGGATACGGCCCTCTCCGTGCAGTTCCTTCGTCACCTTTTCCTCCGCTGCCTGAACAACCGGATCATTCAGCGTACCGTCTTTATCATCCACGATCACATTCTTCAGCAGCTGAGGATAAATCGTCAACGGTGCCGTCAGCGCAGACAGGGGCAGTTTCCGATCCAGCATGACCTGCATGACCTTAATGGCCGTGAGCAAACCATCCCCGGTATTGGCATATTTGGCAAAAATGATATGTCCAGACTGCTCGCCACCGATCAAATGTCCGTTGTCCCGCATATTTTCGTAGACAAATCTGTCACCAACCGCCGTTTTTTCATAGCCAATATTCAGTTCATCTAACGCCTTATACAGGCCGATATTAGACATGACAGTGGTGACCACCTTTGTGCCACGCAACCGGTCATTTTCCTCCATGTGACGCGCACAGAGATACAAAATGGCATCTCCATCCACCACATTTCCTTTTTCGTCTACTGCCAGGCACCGATCGCCGTCACCGTCAAAGGCAAAGCCCACATCCAAACGGTGCTCTTTGACGAAACGCTGCAAATTCTCAATATGGGTAGAGCCGGCATTCAGATTAATGTTCAGTCCGTCCGGGGTATTGTTTATCACATAGGTTTCTGCACCCAACGCATCAAAAATGCTCTTGGCCATCTGCCAGGTACTGCCGTTTGCACAGTCCAGCCCCACTTTCTTATCCTTATAAGAATGTGTCGCCAGAGAAATCAGATACCCGATATAACGGTTTCTTCCAGAGGCATAGTCAATGGTGCGCCCAATATGCTCTGCGGTAGCCAGGGGGATTTCCATGTCGCCATCCAGGTAGTGTTCCACCTCCGCGATCATGGCATCTTCCATTTTTTCTCCCTTACCGTTGATCAGTTTGATACCGTTGTCATGGTAAGGATTGTGACTGGCTGAGATCATGATGCCGCAATCAAACCCATCTGAGCGGGCAATATAGGACACACTGGGCGTCGTTGTCACATGCAGCAGATAAGCGTCACCGCCCGCAGCAGTGATACCGGCTGACAAGGCACATTCATACATATAACTGGAGCGACGGGTGTCTTTTCCGATCACGATCTGTGCCCGATGCTCTTTTCCAAAGTACCAACCAAGAAATTTACCGATCTTAAACGCATGGTCTACGGTCAGATCCACATTGGCCTCACCGCGAAATCCGTCGGTACCAAAATATTTGGACATAGCTTATTTCCCTCCAATGGAGCAAAAGTTTCAAAATTTCCGCTTTACAGCATCGCAGCCACGCGGCGGACTGCCTCTTGGGTACTCTCCGGATCACTAAATCCGGTCAAGCGGATGTATCCTTCCCCACTGGGACCAAATCCCGCACCAGGGGTGGTGACCACATTTCCTTCTTCCAGAAGGCGGTCAAAGAACGCCCAGGAATCCATGCCGTCCGGTGTTTTCGCCCAGACATAGGGGGAGTTGACGCCGCCAAACACCGTCAGTCCCGCCTGTGCCAGACCTTCCCGGATAATTTTCGCATTGTGCAGATAGTAATTGATGGTCTCCTGCACTTCCCGCTTGCCCTGCTCGGTGTAAATGGCCTCAGCGCCCCGCTGGATCACATACGGACAACCGTTATACTTGGTGGACTGGCGGCGCAGCCAAAGTTCTCCCAGGGACACGCCTCCCACTTTCAGTTCCTTGGGGATGACAGTATAGGCACACCGCGTTCCGGTAAAGCCTGCAGTCTTGGAATAACTGCGGAACTCAATGGCACAAGTCCTTGCACCCGGAATCTCAAAAATACTGTGAGGAATGTCCGGTTCCTGAATAAACGCCTCGTAAGCAGAGTCATACAGGATTACTGAGCCGTGTTCATTGGCATAATCTACCCACATCTGGAGCTGTGCCCGGGTAGCCGCCATGCCGGTAGGATTATTGGGAAAGCAGAGATAGATCATATCCGGGACACGGCTGGGCAGCGCCGGCACAAAACCATTTTCCTCCGTGCAGGGCATATAAACCAGATCCGTCCATTTTTCACCATCATATTCCCCTGCCCGGCCTGCCATAGCATTGGCGTCCACATACACCGGATAAACCGGATCGCATACTGCCACGATATTTCGCTCAGAGAAAATATCTCCGATATTGCCGCAGTCGCTCTTGGCACCGTCAGAAACGAAGATTTCTTCCTTACTCATAGTCACGCCTCTGGAGGCGTAGTCGTGGGTCACGATGGCTTCCCGCAGGAAATCAAACCCTTCGTAAGGGCCATATCCCTGGAAAGTTGCCGCATTCCCCATCTCATCCACGGCGCGATGCATAGCCTGAATCACCGCAGGGGCCAAAGGCCGCGTCACATCGCCGATTCCCATTTTGATCAACTGTTTTTCCGGGTGAGCATTCTGATATGCCGCCGTCCGGCGGGCCACTTCTGCAAACAGATAGCTGCCCGGTAATTTCAAGAAATTCTGATTGATTTCAGCCATTTCGTTCCTTCCTTTGCAGTTTATTCCTCAATCTCGCCATCGAACACTTTCACAGCAGGACCGGTCATATAAATCTGATTTTCCGCTCTGTCCCACTCGATTTCCAATTCGCCGCCCCGCAGAAGCATTTTCACTTTGGGCATAGACCTGCCGCAGACCACAGCCGCCGCCAAGCTGGCGCTGGACCCAGTGCCGCAGGCCAAAGTTTCTCCGCTGCCCCGTTCCCAAACACGCATTTTCAGCGTATGGTCATCGATCACCTGGACAAACTCTGTGTTGACGCGCTCGGGAAACAGGGGATGATTTTCAAATTTCGGTCCCAATTCCTCCAAATCCAACCAATCCACATTGTCCACAAACACCACAGCGTGAGGGTTACCCATGGATACACAGGTCACATCCCAGCACTTTCCGGCGATCTCTACCGGCTGCATAATGAAATTATCGCCCTTCGCCGCCACCGGGATCAGTTCCGGATGAAACTCGGGAGCCCCCATGCTGACTTTAACGGTTTCCACCTTCCCATTTTTTACATGGAGCTGCAGTTGTTTCACACCGCTTCCGGTTTCCACAGAAAGTTCTGTTTTATCTGTCATTCCATGGTCATACACATATTTCGCCACACAGCGGATACCATTTCCACACATTTTTCCATGAGATCCATCTGCGTTATACATATCCATTTTAAAATCTGCCACATCAGACCGGTCAATGCAGATCAGGCCGTCAGCACCGATGCCGAAATGCCGCTGGGAAACTTTTCTCGCCAAAGCAGGCCGGTCGCTGATCTGCTCTTCCAAGCAGTTAACATATACATAATCATTTCCGCAACCATGCATTTTGGTAAATTTCATAGACAAACCTCCGTCATTTAAGATCAATTTGGCACACGCCCCGCACCGCACATGCAATGCAGGCACTACGGTATAATTTGATAGATTCAGGCAACCCTAAAGGAGAGTTTCAAATGAGATAGAGGGGATACACAATGGCAATCATCATGATCCGAACCCTTATTATATATCTTGCACTACTGGTGTCAATGCGAATGATGGGGAAACGCCAGTTAGGCGAACTGGAAGTATCTGAATTGGTAGTTGCCGTCATTGTGGCGGATGTTGCCGCCATTCCACTACAGGATATCGGGATTCCGCTCATCAACGGTTTAATCCCCCTGATCCTGCTGTTTTCTTTTGAAATTCTGGTCACCGGCGCCGTCACGAAAAATATTCGGTTCCGGCTCCTGTTATGCGGTAAACCCAGTGTCCTCATTGAGAACGGAATCATCGATCAGCAGGAAATGCACAAAAACCGTTTCACCCTAGACGAGCTGTATGAAGAGCTGCGCCAGCAAGGCACAACGGATATTTCCACCATTGAACGCGCCATTCTGGAAACCAGCGGGAATCTAAATGTGGTTCTCTATCCCGCACAACAGCCCCCCACATGCGCCCAGATGGGTATTCAAGCTCCGCCGCTCTGCTATCCGGTGATTATCATCAACGAGGGACGGATTCTCAGTGAAAATCTACACCAGATGGGACGGGATGAACATTGGCTCCGCAACGAACTGCACCGCCATAGTCTCACCCCTCAGCAGGTGTACCTGATGACCATAGACCATCTCGGAAAGATTTATCTTGCTCCAATGGAGGCCCATTCATGAAAAAAGAACTCTGTGCCGGTACACTGGTGCTTTTGCTGTTCATTGGCGCCATTTGGAATATTTTCTACCTAGACCGTCTGGCAGACCGCATCGAGACGCACATCGATTGTTCCCGGCATGCATGTATGCAGGAAAATTTCTCCACAGCAGAGCAGGAACTGCGCCGCTCTTTGGAAATCTGGCTGCAAGCAGACGCCTATACCCATGTGTTCATCCGGCATACAGAGATCGATGCCCTGTCCGATGCCTTTTACGACACGCTCTCCTGTCTGACTGCACAGGACAGGACTGCGGCAACGGGCGCCTATGAAAAACTCCTGTCGCACCTGGACAACATGGTATTCATGGAACATGTGACTGCCCGAAGCGTATTTTAGCAAATCACTCTGTACCTTTCCGGTCGCTGAGCAGTTTGGTCAATTCATCCATGAAGGTATTAATATCTTTGAACTGGCGATAGACCGAGGCAAACCGGACATACGCCACTTCATCCAAATCCTTCAACCGCTCCATAACCATTTCGCCTACTTCCTCGGAACTGATCTCATGGTCCAGTTTTCCCATCAGTTCCTGCTCAATATCATCGGCGATGTGTTCAATATCCTGCAGCGCTACAGGTCGTTTTTCACAGGCGCGGAGCATTCCATTAATGAGTTTAATCTTATCAAATGTTTGACGGCTGCCATCCCGTTTGATCAGAACCAACGGCATCCGCTCCACCGTCTCATAAGTCGTAAACCGTTTCTGACAACTCAGACACTCTCTTCTGCGACGAATGGACACGCCTTCATCGGCCGGTCTGGAATCTATTACTTTACTTTCTGCGTGGCCGCAAAACGGACATTTCATGGTAAATGCCTCCTCACTTGATTTGCACAGGCTTTGATAGCATTTTAATCGTTTTATTGTAGCATATTTTTGACTTTCATACAATCCGTTTGTCAAAAAAAAGAAGAAAGACCCACATTTTTCTTTACCATTCTGCCCCTATCGATCCATATTTTACGCCTTGCTCCCCACACTGCTCTTTCATAAAATAAGCAGTGAGGTGATTTTATGATTTCGAAACTGAAACAAATCCCCACCAGAATGCTGCAAATGCAGGAACAAGCATGGTGGATATGGATGCATTCTCTCACACTGAGCTGGGTCCTGCTCCTATGCGCCGCTGCGCTGCTTTGGTTCGGCCGCCCTTTTACCGCAGCGAATTATCATACATATCTATCGGTGCAAACGCTGATTCAGCTGTCTCAACTGGTTCTGTTTCTAGGTATTTTAGGCAGCGTCTGCGTGGAAGATCAGTTGTCCTGAAGGAGTGTTTGCAGCGTTTCCAGGTCCGTCAACGCATTCAGCACATCCAAAAGCGCATTGGGACTGAGCCGTTCCGGCAGATCCAGTTTCCGCAGCAGCTCCTGTCTGCGCTGGGCACTGTTCGGCCGGCCGGATAGCCCCAAAGCAAATAGGTCCGCCTTCGTGATCTCTCCTCCGGTCTTTTCTGCCGGCGCTCCATTCATGGTCGCGCCGGCTTTTTCCATGGCCCGAATCAACACATCAGGGCGCATCCCCTCAACGCCCAGTTTTCCCTCTTTGGAGCGGGTGGTTTTTCGCCGTTCCTTTCCATACAAATCAGGGATATAGGCATGTTTTACCAAGCTGGGGTCCAGGCAGCTTTTTAGATGATTACGAATCACGAATCCCGCCCCATCTGGATCTGTCAAGATAATGACGCCCTTCGCCTGGGCCATACGGCGGATCAGCTCCAGTTTCTCCCGATCCCGGAACACCCCAAATCCATCTGTGGTAACAATGATGGCGTCAAACACCTGTTTGAGGGTGTTGACATCATATTTTCCCTCCACCACGATTACTTCTTCAATTTTAATTTTTTCCATTGCCCTCATCAAATGCCAGCTTGACCAGCAACTCTTTCAGTAAATTTTCATCATCCGCGGCAGTGCTTTTCATCGCATAATCTGTCTCGGCACACAATACAATGGCGCGCTCCAACCGGGCTATGGAAAAACGCTTGGCATTTTCCCGGAGTTTCCGAATCAGAAAATCAAAACGCACACCGGTCACTTCCGTCAAATACCCTTTTTCTCTCTGTTCCCGTTCTGCCAGTTTGGCGGCATAAATATTCCGCATCTGATTGGCGATCATCGCCAGGAGCATGATCGGTTCCGTATCTTTTCTCCCTAGCAATTCCCCCATGACCCTCGCTGCACCGTCGTAATTGCGAATGGCCAACTGGTCAGAGAGTTCATACACTGCCGTTTCCGGGGATTTGGATGCAACAGCGTCAATATCTGCCGTTGTGACCACATCCCCTTTGGTATACGCCGCTACTTTCTCAATTTCCGGGATCAACTGCTGCATCAGATGCCCCGAATAATTGATAAGATAGTCCGCTGTAGCAGGATCGATTTGTTTCTCATGGGCAGCAAACCGTTTCCGAACCCACTTTACGATACTGCTCTGGGGCTGCTCCGTAAACTCCACATCCCTGCCATTTTTCCGAATGGCTTTGATCAGCTTTTTCCGGCCATCTGGTTCAAATCCCGCCTCTTGCACAAAAGCCAGCGTACAATACTCCGGAATATCCCCCACCTGCTTGGTCAATTTATCCGCATCCGATTCGGTGATGTGGTTTAGATCGATCCCGCGCACCTCCACAAAAGTCCGCTCCGTCAAAAACGGCAACGCGTCCACAGCGTCACAAAACGCCCGGACGGAAAAACTCTCCTGATTCAGCCGTTTGTAACTGAAGTCGTCCTCACCATCCGGCAAACACATGGTTTTCAATGCCGCAGTAAAGTCCTCCCGAAGGTATTCTTCCGGGCCGTACAACAGATAAATCCGCTGCGGCCCTTCTTCTTTCAAAGTGCGTTTCAATTTTCCGTAATCAAGGGTTTCCTTCTTCGCCATTCTGCTCCATCCTTATCTCAACATCTCCGATTTTGTCTGTCCGATATACTATCACATTTTGCTCTGCCAGTCTATCCAGAACTGCTGTATCCGGATGCCCATAGGAATTATATCCCACGGAGATCATGACCTGTTCCGGACGAAAAACATCCAGTAAAACCGGACTGGTTGATGTCCCCGAACCGTGATGTCCAGCCACAAGCAATTCCCCATCCGGGAGCTGTCCATGGCGGACCAGCCACTCTTCCCCGGCAACATCGGCATCCCCTGTGATCAGAATGTCAAATGTGCCTCTGGAAACCAGCAGGAACAGTCCCTGATTTTCTCCCTGATACGGCGGAACATAGGCCGTCATGCTGAATTCACCGATCTGCAGAGCCGTGTCCTGTACTATCTTGTGAATCTGTGTTCCGTGTCGTTGTGCGCTCTCCAGAATCTCCGGCAACGCTCCGCCCTCATCCTCACAAGCCTCGGCCAGAACCAAATGTTCCACAGGAATACGCTCCATCAGCCTTGCCACACCGTTGGTGTGGTCTTCATGGGCGTGTGTCAGTACCAACAGATTGATCCGATCCCGCTGACGCCCCAGAAGATAGGACGCCATCCGGTCACCTGCACTTCCATAATCGTCACCGCCGCAGTCAACGACCATCGTTGTTTCACCGGAGAGCAAAACGATTCCGGACCCCTGTCCCACGTCCACAGCGGCGGCCCGTGGCACTGACCGGTAATACCAGCGACTTCCCAACTGGAAAATACAGAGCGAACAGATGCACAAACAGACCGGGAGCACCGGCCGATATGACTGTCCTTTTCTTTTCACAAGGTAGGTCAGCAGAAACACAGCATAGCATCCTGCCAACCACCACCCCAACGCATTGCCCGACAGACTGATCACCGCCCCCGGAAGATCTGCGATTTTCTCACAGATACCGTAGATGACCTTCACCGGGAATTCCATGATCCGTCCCAACAAACACCCTAAGGAAGGCAAAAACGCGCCAACGATTCCAATCAAGAATCCGCCGGCAAAGCAGACCGGAATCAGCCACAACACCAGAAGATTGGTCAGGACACTATACAGAGGAATAAACCCAAAATATCCCGCTGTCAGAGGTGCAGAAAACAGGGTCGCTCCCAGGGTGGCTGATACCGACCCTGCCGCAAATCGTCCCAGTAGGTGCAACGGTCTCGGAAACCGTCGCACTTTCTCCTCCATCCAGCGATAACACCTGGGCGTCAAGAACAGTAATCCCGCAACAGAGGCAAAGCTGAGCTGCAAACTGACAGCCCCAGCCGCTCCGGGATTTGCCAACAGCAGCAACATCAGCGCAGCAGAAAGGCTCGTCAATGCATCATTTTCCCGACGAACTCCCGGCGCCATCAAAAGCAGGATCTGCATCAAAGAGGCCCGTACTACAGAAGGTGACATGCCTGTCATTAATGCGAAAAACAGTACAAGCACGATTCCCGCCCGACGGCCACGACCAGCCCCCAACAACAGGCAGCACATAGCTGTCAGGTAACTGACATGCATCCCGGATACCGCCACAACATGCATGATTCCCGCATCAGACAACGCCACATAGCGCCGGGTATTCTGGTAGATCCCGGATTTGTCTCCCGTAGTCAATGCACTGAGAAATTGTCCTGTTTCTCCCGGGCAAATAGTCACGATTGTATCTTTCAGCCACTTCGCCACATACCGCGGCGCATACAGAGAACGCCATTTCCAACCGGTTTCCAGTCTGTGTGTTTCTTGAAAATAGCCTCGCAGAAAAATTCCCCGGGAGGTATAAACATCCGTTGGCTCCCCGCGGCGCTGACCGGCTGACGCAAATTTTACTTCCCCGGTAAAGCGGTCTCCCGGGCTCAGACTCGAAAGATTCCCTTCATAATCGTACAAGATCGCATGGGTTTCCAATGTTTCCAGCCAAACTTCCACAGAGCCGTACTCACCATTCTCAACCGGGAAATCCACAACTCTGGCGGTCACTTCCAGTGTCTGCCCTACATACTGTTCCGGTGGTTGTTTTGTCCACACCTCATATCCTGCATAACGCAAAAAGCCCATGCCGGCAAACAGGCAGAAAATGCCCGCCCGCACCCGAGCATTGCCGCGCAGCAGCAATACAGGCAGCAAACATATAAAACACCCCACTGCAAAAGGGACTAGCCATTGAACTGGGACAAGATATTGTGCCGCGAAGATTGCCACACTGAATCCCATTGCTGCACAAGCCAATTTTCGCACCGGCGAATCCGAACGAATGCGTTCCATGTTGCCCCCACTTTCTGTAAATACTGTAGCCATTATAGCAGAAAACCAGGTCATCCGCTACAGCAGACGACCTGGTTTCTCATTTTTTCATAACAAGTTTTGCAGTTGGGAATCAGAGAATCTTCTCACCCATTTTCACACCGGCCAAAATATGGAAATGCAGATGTTTGACCGTCTGGCCTGCATCCTCTCCCACATTGGAGATCACCCGGAACCCATTGTCCAGATGCTCCTGCCGAGCGATCTCGGAAATAGCCCGGAAACAGTCTGCGACGACTCCTGCATTTTCTTCTGTGACCTCAGCTGCACTTGCAATATGCTGCTTGGGGATCACCAAAATATGCACCGGTGCCTGAGGATTGATGTCCCGAAAAGCCAGTACATTCTCGGTTTCATACACTTTGGTGGAAGGAATCTCCCTCGCCGCGATTTTACAAAACAGACAATCAGACATTTTCTACCGCTCCTTTTTCATCGTGCTCTAACCCGAGCACATCATAGTATTCATCACTAAACTGCAAACAGTCCGGTGAAAATTCTCGCTGTAAGGCTCGTACCGGCCCATAAGGGTCGATGGGATCAATTTGAAACACTTTCCCGAGGGTGTCAAGTGTTTTCATTTTCCGTTCAGAAAACTCCTCGTCCCCCGACCAACTGGCCTGCATATCCTCCTGCAGCAACTGGCGGAACCGTTCTTCCGACAACCACCAGATCTGAGAAATCGGGTTTGCATCCCGACAATACAGCACATAGGAAAGAAATCTCGACAGATTCTCCGCCACCGGCAATACATAGGTTCCCGGTTCTCCCATAGCAGGATCCACGCAGAAAATCCGTTCATCCTCCGGGAGCATAACAAAGTGGACGCCGTCACAGCCGATAGAGCCCACCAACTCTGCACCAATTGGCGTACAGAAATACGGTGTAAAATTTTCAGCCTGTTCCAGTCCTACCGTGTCAAGTTCTATCGGAAGTTTCTTCAGTTTCTCCAATTCCAGAGGCATTACAGACCCAGCTTTTCTGCAACAAAGTTGTCCACAGCAGCCAGAGCATCATCCAATTTCAGCACATCTTTACCGCCGCCCATGGCGCTGTCCGGCTTGCCGCCGCCGGAACCTCCGCAAATACCAGAAACTTTCTTGACCAGTTCACCCGCTTTAATGCCCTTTGCAACGGCGTTCTTTCCGCACACAGCCAACAAAGTAATCTTCTCTCCGTTGATGGATGCCAGAACTGCCGCCACATCCGGCTCTTTATCCCGGAGCATATCGCCCAGTTTCCGCAGGTCGTCTGCAGAGACATCGTTCCGGGTGGCAGTGAGTACTTTCAGTCCGCCCAGATTTCTGGCAGAGAACAGGATCTGGCTTACATCGCCCGCAAATGCGCTGGCCTTCAATTTTTCCACCTGACGGTGCAGTTCCTTGATCTCTTCCACCTGTGCAACCACACGGGAAATGATTTCAGCGGGTTTCGCTTTCAGTGCGCCAGCCGCCTCAGCCAAACGGTCTTCCACTTCATTCATACCGTTGAGGGTTGCAAGACCGGTCGTCGCCTCGATCCGGCGGACACCGGATGCCACGGAGAACTCCGACACGATATGGAACGGGCCTGCTTTTGCCGTGTTATCCAGATGGGTACCACCGCAGAATTCCACAGAGTAGCCACCCATGTCCACCACACGAACCGTTTCGCCGTATTTTTCGCCAAACAGCATCATGGCGCCCCGTTTTTTAGCCTCTTCAATGGGCAGTTCCTCGGTTTCGACCTGATAACCCTCCAGAACAGACAGGTTCACCATATGCTCCACAGCCATCCGCTCATCATGGGTCAGCGGGGCAAAGTGCGTGAAGTCAAAGCGCAGTCTATCCGGCTCCACCAGAGAGCCTGCCTGCTGCACATGGTCACCCAGTATGGTCCGCAGCGCTTTCTGCAGCAGGTGGGTGGCGCTATGGGCACGCATGATGGCGTGGCGGCGCTGCACATCCAGTTTGCAGCAGACCTGGTCGCCCACTTTCAGTTCTCCGGATTCCAATTTACCATAGTGCAAGAACTTACCGCCCTTATTTTTCTGCACATCTTCCACGCGGAACAGTGCGCCATCCAATTCCATCACACCGTGGTCAGCAGTCTGTCCACCCATCTCTGCATAGAACGGTGTCTGGTCCAGGACCACAATGCCCTCTTCCCCGGCTTTCAGCACACCAGAGACTTCTCCCTCATTGACCAGTGCCAGAATGGTACCGGTATCTTCCGTCTTTTCATAGCCGGTGAATGCAGTAGGCGTATTGTCCAGTCCCAAATCCAGTCCCTGCCATGCATTGGACATATCACCACGGGCAGCCCGGGCGCGCTCTTTCTGCTCTTCCATCAGCGCATTGAAAGCATCCTCATCCACCTGCATCTCCTGCTCTTCCAGAATATCCTGCGTCAGGTCCAGAGGGAATCCGTAGGTATCGTACAGTTTGAACGCATCTTCCCCGGAGAACATCCGCTCTCCCTTAGCCTTATGGGACTCGACCAGTTCGTTCAAAATCCGCAGACCGGTGTCAATGGTTTTGGCAAAGTTCTCCTCTTCCACTTTGATGACACGGGTAATATAATCCTGCTTTTCAGCCAGGTCAGGGTAAGCCCCCTTGTTCTCATGAATGACCATATCGCAGACCTTATACAGGAACGGCTCATTCACGCCCAGCAGTTTGCCATGGCGGGCTGCCCGACGCAACAAACGACGCAGCACGTATCCTCTGCCCTCGTTGGACGGCAGAATACCATCTCCGATCATAAAGGTTGCGGAACGAATATGATCCGTGATAACACGCAAAGACACATCCATCTTGTGGGTCTGTCCGTAAGTTGCCCCGGTGATCTCGGAGACCTTATTGGTAATATTCATTACCGTATCCACATCGAACAGAGAGTCCACATTCTGACACACACAGGCCAGACGCTCAAGGCCCATGCCAGTATCAATGTTTTTCTGCTCCAATTCGGTGTAATTGCCCTCGCCATCGTTGTTGAACTGGGAGAACACATTGTTCCAAACTTCCATGAATCGGTCACAATCACAGCCAGGCGCACAGTCAGGTTTTCCACAGCCTTTCTCGATGCCGCGATCGTAGTAGATTTCCGAGCAGGGGCCGCACGGACCGGAACCATGCTCCCAGAAGTTGTCAGCCTTGCCCAGCCGTACAACATGGTCAGCAGGCACGCCGATCTCATTGACCCAGATATTATATGCCTCGTCATCTTCCTCATACACACTGGGATACAGCAATTCCGGCTCCAGGCCTACCCATTCAGGACTGGTCAGGAATTCCCAGCTCCAGTTCAGGGATTCCCGTTTGAAGTAATCGCCGAAAGAGAAGTTGCCCAGCATCTCAAAATAGGTGCCGTGGCGGGCAGTTTTGCCGATATTCTCAATATCACCGGTACGGATGCACTTCTGGCAGGTGCAGACCCGGTGCCGGGGAGGCTCCACTTCTCCCGTGAAATAGGGTTTCATAGGTGCCATGCCGGAGTTGATGATCAACAGAGACGGATCGTTCTGCGGGATCAAAGAAAAACTGGGCAGGCGGAGATGTCCTTTGGTCTCAAAAAAAGACAGGAACATCTCGCGCAGTTCGTTCAGGCCGTATGCCTTGTGAGCCATGGTTGATTCCTCCAAATCATTTTCTTTTGTTGCTCCATGTTTTCGGGAAAAGGGAATAAAAAAATTCCGTCCCACCACAGGGACGAAATTACATTCGCGGTACCACCCTGATTCACGCGCACGCGTGATCTCATGTCATCCGGTAACGGGGATGAACCGTTCTGCTCTTCGCAAACTGCTCCAAAGCGGCGCTCGAAGGTGCCTGGCAGGAGTTTCCACCATCCTCCCTCTCTAAATCCAACAGCCTTCGATTGACTTTTTCCACACATTTAACATATGTTATTTTAGCACAATTTGCTCGCTTGTCAATGGTTTGAAAAGGAAAATCCTTTGCAAATTCGTTTTTCTTTGCACATTGACAGTGTTCCGGTGCGTGTGGTATGATAACTATGATAACATTGTTGTTTTGGTGGTCTTTCCGCCATTCATACAATACGCGGGCATGATGGAATTGGTAGACATGCGAGATTTAGGTTCTCGTGCAGTGATGCGTTGGGGTTCGAGTCCCCATGCCCGCACCAAATAAGCACGATAGTTTTAATACCATTGGTATTGAAACTATCGTGCTTATTCTTTTGCCCAAACCCCTTGCGGTACAAGTCTTTTCGGCTTTCTCCGTTTTGAGGTAAGTTTCATTGTGGGTGTTCACCTGTACAAGCGCTGTGTTTTGTTATGAAACACTCTCTCCGGTATACAAACACAGAAAAATGTGGGCATCTCCCCTATCCCCCCAAAAAAGGGAGCACACCATACAGCGTACTCCCTAATTGCTATTTTTACTTACTTCGCGATGTTCTCACAGAAACGCATCAGGATGCTGGATACTTCTGCGCGAGTTGCATTGCCCTTGGGGTCAAGGATCGTTGCACTCTTTCCAGTGATGAGGTTTTCTGCATTTGCCCACTGCATTGCAGATACAGCATAGGGGCTCACCTGAGCTGCGTCTGCATAGGAATCGAGCTTGTTCATCTTGCTCACGTTATAACCTTTGAACTGTGCATAACGGTACAGAATCGCCGCCAACTGCTCACGAGTGATTGCCTGATCCGGGGCAAAGGTGGTTTCGCTTACGCCCTTGACAATCTCGTTAGCTGCTGCCCAATCGATTGCTTTCTCGTAGTATGCGCCCGCCTTGACATCTGTGAACGCAGAGGCAGGTGCAGTCGGCTCTTTCTCCATTCGATAGAGAATTGCCACAATCATACCACGGGTAGTCGTGCCATTTGGAGCAAAGGTGGTGCTGCTCGTACCACTCATCAGTCCTTTGTCAACGACATACTGCACTTCTTCCGCAAACCAGTCTTCGATTTTGACATCAGTAAAACCTGCAACAGTTCCGCCCGCATTCAACGTCCACTTTGCATAGACTGTGGTATTGCTGTTCAGCTTAATGGAAGTAACCTTCTCGGTCAATTCCTTATCGGAATACCAGCCAGCGAAGGTGTACCCGGCGCGGGTCGGGATGTAATCAGAAAGATCGATTGTTGTACCATATGCCCTGGTCAGTTTCTTGAGTTCCGAACCACCGTTCACTTCGAAAGTCAACGTGTAGGTGGAAACACTGCCGCCACCGGTAGTAGGACGAGTATAGGTGATCTGAACTTTATCATCCTTTTTCTCAAGGGTATAATCCTTGCCATTGACTTTGAACGTGATCTTTTCTTCAGTACCGTTCTTCACGGTGATTGTACGGCTATCACCGGACATCTCAGCGGTCAAACCGTCTTTCAGAACAAATACAGTCTCACCATTCTTTGTGTCAGCAATCGCATCAGCAAACTTTGCATATCCGATGCCGTTCAGCGCTGCTTCGGAAACAGGATTCATAGTAAATGTAAAAGTACTGAATCCGTGCGGGTTATCAAACTCTGCAACAAATTTGCCCTGCAGATGCTCAGTAACTTCTGCTGGATATTCGTAGTTCTTATGCTGAACAAAAATAATTTGCGGTACAGGTTCCGTAATAAATCCATCCGGCATAGGAACGACCATGTGAACGGGGCCCTTAACGTCCAGTTTTTCCGACTCAGTATTCGGAATGACTACTGCGTTTGCTATAGTTTCGTCTACATTATCATCACCCTTAACAGCGATCTTCGCAGGATCATCTGCCGTGGATGCAACCAGACGGTACATCGGTGTGATCTCCATCGTCAGTTTCGGTACAACCGATTCGCCGCCATCAACTGCAGGCTCGGTGTAGCTTGTCGGGACAATCTCAAGATAAACCTGCGCATAAACATGGGTGTTTTCTTCATTCGCCTGAATACCCTCTTCATTGAGCGTATTCATCGCGGTTTCCTGTGTTACATTGCTCTGCTGTGCCACAGTGCTTGCATATGCCTCCAGGCCCTGCACTTCGATATCCTCAGCTGCAGCTTTTAATACCTCTTCATATTTCGCGACGCTCTCAGGAATGGTGACATCGGGCTCACCGACAGCGGGTTCTACGATGGAACCAGTGGCATCGGTTACCATCCAGGGATAGTCTGCACGACCACTGGCAACGGCTGCTTTGCCTTCTGCAAGGAAAGCAGAGGGATCCGATGTGAAGTGCCCAGCGGTGATGCTGATAGTATTATCGGTCGCACTTTCCGAAATACAAGCCATATTACCTTCAACAGAAACCTTAGTATCAGCGCCATTGATAAAAACCTGATTCTGGGTAACGTGTTCGCCATTTTCTGCCGCATTCACCATGTTAAAAGAGAATATCTCCTGCGTTTCGTTCGGTTCGAACGACGACACATTCAGAGCAGTATCTTCCAGTGTCAGTTTTACATTATTATCCTCAAACACAATTGCTCCAAAATTGTTCCAGCCTCCAGCTGCACCGGCTATATTTCCGCTGTTGATTGTGCAGTTCTTAACCATCACATCGGAATTTTTCGAACCAAAGGAAGATAACTCTCCTTTAAAGTACAATCCAGCCCAACCGGTCAAAGTGCTGTTTTCAATCAGCATCTTCGAAGGATTAAATGTCAGAATAGCATAACCAGTGGAACTTGCAACAATTTCACTGTTTCGAATCGTCACATCAATCAGATTAGAATGATTCCCACCAATAGTCAAAGGCTGGCTGTTGCCAGATGCGGGAGTTTTTAGTGTAACATGGTCGAGCATCAGATTGATCGTGTCATTCCGTGTTTCGATGCAGCGCGAACCTGATTCTGTGGAGGAATTGATAATAGTAACATTTTGGAATGTAACGTCAGTCTCTGTTGTAGTTTTGTTTTCGCAACGGAATGTTCTCTGGTTATTGCTATCTGTTATCGTATATTTGCCTTGTCCATCAATCACTAAACTTTTGTCAATAAGAATAGCCCAGCTATTCTCTGCTTTTGGAATTGTCACATCCTTCAGCAGAATGATTGTAGAACCTTCGGGCGCATTTTCCACTGCATCCTTGAGCGTGGGGTAATACTTATCGCCAACCTTGGCTACGGCATCATCTGCAGTCAGCGCGCTAACAACATATTTTCCATTTTCAAGTGTAGCAGTATAACCGCTCGCCAGACCCACGATAGGATCAGCTAAAAATGTACCGTTGATGACACCGATCGACTCAGGTCGATGGAAATTCTGCACTGCTGTTGCAAGATTTTCTCCACTCCAGTAGTTGTATTCCAGAGACACTTTTTCAACCGCAGGGACACTTTCTGCTTTAATCAGTTCATGATCACTATCACCAGAGTTCGTCATAACATTGTTATTGATTGCAATGTCATAATCAGCAGAAAACTCACCAAATCGAATCGCACGATCCTTTGTGCCATCGATTACATTTTCGCTAATTACAACGGTTCCCATCACAGGGTTGGTCGCAGAACTCTGCAGTGCAATTGCGTTGTGGGTTGTGTTCTGGATGTAGTTGTTTTCAATCGTTGCGCCATTGACACCCTGAATATAGATGCCCTGATAGTAATCTTTGATTGTGCAATTCCGAACCGTGATATTGCTGTAATACTTTTTATCAGCTTTCATCTTGATGGCAGCAAACTCTTTGTCTGCCATTTTGGTTTTATCGCCTGTAAAGGTGCAGCCATCAAAAGTGATGTTTTGATTGACTGCATTTTTAGTGTAGCCACTATCAGAGTAGTCGTTTAACTCAACCTGTCCGCTGATGGTCAGGTTTTTAAAGGTAATATCCTCCAGGCTACAGGACGCATAGTAACTAGTAACGGTACCGCTCACATTGATGTCGCGCACATAGTCATAATTAACTTTGTCGCTCGTTTCGTACACATGACCGGAACCTGAAGTAAATCCAGGGAGCACGACGCCCTCGTCCGCAGTAAAGGTCACATTACTCACCGTACGGTCGTACCAGTAAACACCTGTATTCATCAGATCAGTAATTTCTTGTTTGTCAAATCCACCAGAAACTGGTTTAAAGTAGTTCGTCCCGCTACCTGCGTACTTCGTCGGACGTGCCAAAACAAGAACATCGGTATAGGATCCCTTACTGAAATGAATGGTTTTCCCATTAATGCTCCCATAAGCTCCATCCAGCGTATACTGGGCATTCTCCGGTGTTACAGTTAAAACGTCGCCCTGTTCTGTGGGTCCTGCAGGTAAGATTTCGCCGCCGTATCCTGTATCGGAAGTCTCCACAGCAAACGCGGTGGGAATCATTGTCAGCATCATGGCCAGAACCAAAAGTGCTGACAAAAGTTTTTTCTTCATTGCGTTTCCTCCTTATTTTTGTATTTTAAACAAATTCAGTCTACCACAGTTTCAAATACAAATAAAGTGTAATTTATGTGTACGACGCAACATAACCACATACAACACTTTCATTGCCCTCTGGCGATATAAAAAGAGGCCCCACAGGAATTCTGAGGAGCCTCCGTTTATATTTTACTTTGCCATGTGATTATACAGGAAAGTCACAATCTGGCCGCGGGTGCAGTCAGCATTGGGGCTGAAGGTCGTGT
>UMIP01084506.1_pt1 | contig 19644 bp, 9 predicted proteins | sample 1965751 | NCBI WGS metagenome assembly UMIP01 (sample SAMEA4836117, study PRJEB28245) | human gut metagenome | biome: gut microbiome; material: fecal sample | place: Denmark | collected 2008
GAGTAATACTTGATTTCTCAAAAGCGAGTGCAAAAGTACTAACATTTTGCGAAACCACCAAATTTTCGGAGAGAAAAGTTTCAAAAACCGCTATTATTTAACAGTCTTAAACACTTTTGCGCCTTAAATCGCCTATTTTCGCCCCAAATCGCCGTTTTTAAGCTATCTGGGTGTGTAGGCACACATCCTAGCTTATTTCACCCAGATTCGGCGGGTCAAGCGAAGCTCCAAAACAGGATAAGCCTTCACTCCCTTGAAGAACTTCACATAGTCGCCTACCTTACCCGGTACGTTCTTCACATCCTTTGCCAAATCCACGCCTGGTTCCATACTCTCAATCTTGTTACCATTCTCATCTACTGTCATCTTATATATATTATTGGTAACAACCTTAGGAGTACCACCCCAGAAGAGAACACCGGCATCGAAAGACACCCAATAGTCATCATTATCCTTGAAGAGTCTGCCACCATAGCCGAATCCCAGATAAGGCTTGAAGTTGTTTACCTTGATACGTGCCGACACATTATTATTCTCATCCGGTTCCAGACGGAACATAGATCCATCCTCACGTTCACCCAGGTTCACTCCCATGTGACCATAGCTCATGAACTTATCATAAAGCGCCTTGTCGGCATAAACGGTCTGTCCGTTCAACGACATATAAGGAATGAAGTACTCATAAGAAGCCTTTACACGCTCATAGAGGTTGTTGTACATATTGACAGCCACCAGGGAAGTACCATCATATACGGCATTTTCCGCCTTGGCTATCTGAGAAGGTCCCCAATAGAAACCACCCGTTACGTGCCAGTTCTTGTTGCGGAAAGGATGCACCTCTACCAGGAGCTTGAAGTTGTCCATAGTGGGTGTGCCCACCATGTCGATACTCTTATCCACACGGGTACCGGTCATCTCCTCCAACATATCAGCAAGTTTATCAAACTTCTTGTTCTGTTCCTCTTCAGTATCCTGCTGGTTGCCCACCTTTACGCCAAAGTTCATGGTTGCATGAAAACGAGGCATCCAGGAGAAACCGGTACGTACTTTCACCACCTCACTGATGGGCAGCGCTACATCTACACCAATACCGGTGGTACCCATCGTCACGGAAGCATCAATACTCTTGGTGAATACCTTGCCAGGAATGCAGGGTTCACTGAATGTTTGGGCGAAAGTACCCAGGGTTGGCAGCAGCCAAGCTGCCAAGGCAAATACATATTTCTTCATAAATTCTTGATTTTCATTAAATTCGGCTGCAAAGTTACGCAAAAAGCTCCAAACTGACAAGAGTTTGGAGCTTTTTATTTACTTGATAACTACTTTTTTACCATTCACGATATAGATTCCCTGAGGGAGGTTATCCAGCGAAGCTGCATTCTTCTTCACCTGTACACCCTGCAAGGTATAGACATCATAGGTATGCTTGTCTGTAGAATTGCTGACATGGGTAATTCCGGTAGCATACTCATCAGCACTCATCAGGGTCAATTCCTTAGGAGCACTGGCAGATACCTTCAGATACCAACTGTTGGCTGGGATGGCGGTAATGGTCTTGCGCTGTCCGTTGGCATCCTTCTCTTTGATTGCCACGGTGCTGAGGTTATCGGTAGCAGTGGTAGCTGCGAGCTTACCGGCTGCACTGACTGCCAGCACACGCATGGTGGTAGCATCAAACTTGGTGGAGTTGTAATGAGCTGTCCACTTATCACCCAGACAGAAGTAGATACCTGTGGCAGCGTTATCTGCTGGAATGGCTGCAGAATTGATAACCGGTGTAACCAGGTTATCCTTCACATTATCGGATACACACTCTACCAGCACAGGAGTCTTGGCAGGAACCACGCCTGTGAGTTCCTTATAGACAGCTACCCCTCTTGCCTCATCCACCTTATTGATATAGTATGCCTTCATACCCTCTGCCAGGGTATAAGGATAACCGGTGAAGAGAGCCGCATACTTCTTGCCGCCAACCGTTACGGTTGGCTTGACACCGATGTAGTTAGTGCTTGCATCTACCGGAGTGATGTTCCAGGCATAGTTGTCGCCCGTTGTGATGACTGAACTGACATCATAATCCTCGGCTGTCTGATCGCAGAGCGTAACCGGCTGTCCCTTTTCCTGCTGCCAGGCACGATAGGCAGAACCTACCTTGGTGATGAGGAGTGTATAGTTGATCAGTTCCTTGATGCTGGTACCCTGACCGCTGACATTTGCCTCGATGGTGTTCGGTCTGATACTGGAATCAGCCAATTTCTCGATAAAGAAGATGGATCCCGGGTCTGCTACCACATCCTCCCAGATGCGCTTGGTGACAAGGGCGCCACAGTCAGCCGTCATAGATACATTGTCAACACCCGTACTAGTATTGTCAGAGAGTGACATCCATCTTTTGGTATTCACATTCTGAATACGGTAGTATCCTTTGTCGCTCAACTGAGCGTGAGCAGAGAGCAAGGTAGCGCAGGAAATCAAAAGTACGTATAGTCTTTTTCTCATTCTCATTTATTTAAACAGAAACAGTAAAAAAATAACCGGTCTTCATCGCTTACATAGTAAGAATGAAGATCGGTTATGTTATTTAGTTTACTAATGTATTCTAGCTAAGCCTGATTACTTAGCAATACAGATAGTAACACGGTTCATATCGTTCTCCTCGAAAGGCTGAACGCGGCAACCCTTAGACTGCTTGATCATGCGGCTCTTAGCAACACCCTTAGCTGCGAGTGTGTTGTAAACAGTCAAGGCACGGCGAGCAGCAATCTTATCGTTGAAGCGTACAGAACCAGTACCCTTATCTGCATAACCAGTCAAAGTGATCTTAGCATCTGGGTTCTCCTTCATGTACTCTACGATCTCAGCAATCTTAGTTCTCTGAGACTTAGCGATGTTAGTGTTACCGATTGGGAAGAAGATATCACGACGGAAGTTCTCCTCAACAACCTTAGACTCAACCTTAGGAGCTGGAGCTGGAGCTGGCTTCTCGATGATACGCTCGATGATCTTCTCTACTGGCTTTGGAGCAGGGATTACCTTAGTGGTATGAGTCTCACCAAGAGCAACCTTTACACCTACCAATGCGTTGAAGTACCAGTCTGGGTTACCAGCCTTCTTTGAGTTGTACTTGTCGCTCAATGTGTTAGCAGAAAGCTCAACGCCCAACTTAACGCGATCGCTTACGCGGAAGTCAACGTTAGCACCTACACGTGCAACGAAGCGAGTCTTTGTACCTTCCCAACGGTTCTCCAATGGCATAGAAGACTTGTCATAACCAGCGAGGTTAGCACCTGGAGTCTTCAAGATAAGCTCCTGTGCATCTTTAGCCTCGTCATTACCCCAAGCGATGTTAGCGCCGATACCACCGAATACGCCAACCTCAACCAAACGGTCTGGGTTGTACTCGCAGAAGAGGTTTGTGAGGTTGAATGTAGCATCAACCATAGGAGCGATGTAGTTCCACTTCCACTTGTAAGTAGTAGAAGCGCCATTAGATACAACCTTCTGACCTGCCTTGCTCTGCCATGTATTCAAAGAGAAGCGAGCGCCTACAACCTTATTGAAGTTATAGCCGATGCCTACCTGTACATTTGGAGACAACAACTTACCGAAACCGATCTCACCCAATGTGTACTGGCCACCAACCTGTGCCTGAGCATACCAATGTGGAGTGAAGACATTAACAGTCTTATCTGCTTCCTGAGCTGACGCACTAACGCAACTCAAAGCAATAACACCTGACAGTAATACTTTATTTAATTTCATAATCTTAATCTTATTATTAATTTAAATATTTGTTTAAGAGTTTATTAGTCAGCGACAAGTGAATTGTCGCCAACTAGATGTTTCTTAAATTATTCAACAGTAATGTTATACTCCTTAGTTGTCTCAACGCCAGAGTAGTCAACTGCCTTGTAAACAACAGTGTATTTACCCTTATCTTTAGCTGTGAACAATACCTTCTGAACGCTACCAGAGAATGGAGTCTTAGCAGAAGTATTACCGTCCATCAATGTTACATCAGCACCTGACTCCTTAACATATACAGACTTCTTGTAAGCAGGAGCGAGGAGCTCACCAGTCCAAGATGTAGCAACGAGAACAGTAGAACCTGTACCTGTCACACGAGTACCGAGCTTACCCTTGAGTGTGCTCAAAGTATTCCAGTCACCAGTCTTGCTGCTCTTGTAAAGCAATGTAGGCTGCAACAACTGGTTAACATCAGAGATGTGAGCATTGATCTTGTGGAGCAAGTTGTTAACTGGAGTGATTGCATTGTCCCACTTTGTAGCAGCGTTGGTGATAGCATCCTTAACTGGCTGCAACTTTGTGCCGAGCTGGTCGTTCAGCGCTTTAACAACATCAGCGATTGTACTATCAGTTGTTTTAATCTTGTAAACTTTCTGAACATGTCCACCCTCGAGGTCTGTAGAAGTAATCTCCTTAACCTCAGTTACATTCTTAATTTCAGAGCCATTAATTGGAGCACCATTCTTTACGAACCAAGCCTTCTTTGTTGCCTCGTCATAATGAACTGTAACATCAGCTAATGCAACAATTGTATAAACATTGAGGTTCTTCTGGTCTTCTGAAAGTTCAACCTTTACATCAAGAGCATTCATGAACTTACCCAACTTGTCAGACAAAGTAGGAATCATATACTTATCGAGAGCCAAGCCGAGGTTCTTCAAGCTCTGGTTACCATCCAAAGTATGGTAAGACAATGGCTTAACAGCGAATGCAGCCATATTGTAAGTAGGAGCAACAGCTGACTTCTTTACGAGTTCCATAGTCTCAGGATTCCACAAGTAGTACTCAGCCTTAACTGTGTATGCCTTCAACTTATTGTTTACAGAGCTATAAAGAGCAGTAGCAATCTGGCTCAGGTTCAAGCTAGACTTCTTAGGATTCTGCAACTTAGCAATGACATTCTTAGCAGCCTCCTTCAACTCACCCTTATTCAAAGAGAAGTCGTCATTAGCTGGATCAACAGCCTTTACAGGAATAGCATAGAAACCATTAGCAGATACTTCAGCAGCAGCCTTAGTGAAACCATAAGTCAACACTCTAGAAGTATTCTGAAGCTGACCAAGTTCGAAGCCCTTAGCCTCGTTACCCTGGCTATCAACTAACTTGAGGCTAGTGATACATCTAGGATCAATCTCTGTTGGGTTCAAAGAAACATAGATTTCACCAGCGTTACCATTGTTCAAGAATTCACCCTGAGAGACCCAACCCGTTATATTCTGAGCAGCTGTGCCATAGAAAGAAGAAACCAAGTTCAACTGTGAGCCGATGAATGCAGCGTTGTAATAACCCAAAACAGGGTTCTCTGTTGCATTGATAGCGATGCTGTTGAGGTTCTTGTTGATAAGGAAGTCGAATGCCATATCATAGTTGTCCTGCAACTGCTTACGAGCATCAGCCTCATTAGAAATAGCCTCACCGTTAGCAGTGATCTTCTCCATCAAAGCAGCCTTCAACTGCTCGCGAGCTGACTCATCTTCACCTCTTAATTGCTCGATTTTCTGATTAAGGACATCCTTAGCTTCAGTAACCTTTTCATCAGTATAAGCCTTAGAAGCAGCAACAGCTGCATCCAAATTAGCATAGTCACCGAATTTTTCACCAAGAGCATCAATCAGGCGTCTGTTCTCATTGATACGAGCCTCAAGTGCCTGCTTGTCTGCAGCATGATCAGCCTTTGTCTCCAATTTGTTGGTGATCTCAATCAACGCCTGCTTTTCCTTAGCGATAGCATCAGCCAGAGAAATGCTAGTGTTGTAAGCACTGTCGCTTTCGTGATCTGTACAAGATACGAAAGTGCTAGCTCCACCCACCAAGAGGGCAGAGAAGAGCAAAATACTAGTTAATTGTCTTTTCATTTTTTATAAAAAATTTAATTAAACTTATGTTGTCTAACTCATTATATTAAAGAAAGATTCGGCTCGACGATGCAGCCAGTGTATGATGTTGACTTAGGTCTTGCCGTCACTCTCCTACTTTACTCATTCTTAGTTTCCAATTTTATCGTTACCAAAATGTATATATACCGCTGCAAAGGTAAAGCTTTTTTTTGAATTAGAATGTTTTTGCCCCATTATTTTTAGCAAAAAGCCTTAAATTTTAAATATTTTAAGCATTCTTCCCTCTTTTCTCCCCCTTTTTTTCTCCATTTTACAGCAATGATAACGTTTACACGAAAATATCCCTGTCAACCAACTTGACCTACATCAACTATCCGAACGAGAAGACACTTCAGTTGTCTAATAAATAAAGAAGAGGAAAAGAAAGAGAGACTCGATGACACTAGTGACGGCGGTGACACCTGTTTTCTAAAAAATCCTACGCGCGGGCGGGCGGGAAGGAAGATTTTTCTAATCAGCCTCCCGCCCGTCTACGCGAGAGATTTTTTAAGAAAATGCTGTCATCGGTGTCACTCTGTCATTCCGGGACAAGTCGCCTTAGCACTATAAGCATCTTACTTAGACCTCGTAAGCAAGTCACTTAGCACCCGTAAGTAAGTCACTTAGCCACCGCAAGCAAGTCACTTACCGAGCACAAAAAAGGGAGGCTTACCTCGTCACAAGGTTTACCTCCCTACACTTATAGTTAAAAATAACCGAATATTACTTGTTCAGGAACTTATCTACCTGAGCAGCAATCTTTCTGCCGCTTGCCATCGCACGAACCACCAGAGAAGCTCCGCTGGCAGCATCACCAGCCACGAAGACATTCTCGGCAAACTCCGGCTGCTGTGGCTTCAGGAAGCCCATTGCCAGGAACACAGCCTCTGCCTTGATGATTTCAGGCTCACCTGCCTCTACCATCAATGGGCGACCACCCTCTGGGTTTGGCTTCCAGTCGATAGGCTGAACCTTCACACCTGTCAGCTTGCCGTTCTTTCCCAGAAACTCCAGAGAGTTGATGTTCCAGCGGCGGGTACAGCCTTCCTCATGACTGGAGGTGGTCTTCAGGGTGCGAGGCCAGTTTGGCCAAGGATTCTTAGGATCCTCAGGGCCTTCCACTGGCTTAGGCATGATTTCAATCTGGGTTACGCTCTTGCAACCCTGGCGATGAGCGGTACCGATGCAGTCGGAACCCGTATCACCACCACCGATAACCAATACATCCTTGCCCTTGCAGTTAACCAGTTCGTCCTTAGAGAACTCCATACCGGCGAGGATACGGTTCTGCTGAGAAAGCAGCTCCAGGGCGAAATAAACACCCCTCAGCTCTCTTCCAGGAATCTTCAGGTCGCGGGCTGTCGGTGTACCAGTAGATACCACGTAGGCATCGAAGCCTTCCGGCAACTTGGTAACGTCAATCTGCTGATTGTATCTGAACTCGATGCCCTCCTCTTCGAGAAGATGGAGACGGCGGTCGATGATGCTCTTGTTGAGCTTGAAGTTTGGAATACCGTAACGCAACAAGCCACCGGCATTCTCACGTGCCTCGAAGACTGTTACCTTATATCCCTTATGGTTCAACTGGTTGGCAGCAACCAATCCTGCAGGACCGGCACCGATGACAGCCACCGTCTTGCCATTACGCTCCGGAATCTCAACATGAACATAGTCCTCAGAGAAGGCGTGCTCCACGATGGCACACTCATCCTCACGGTTGGTGGTTGGTTCATGATCCATGAGATTCAGGATACAAGCCTTCTCACAGAGTGCAGGACAGATGCGTCCTGTGAACTCCGGGAAGTCGTTGGTGGAATTGAGGAGACGGTAAGCCAACTCCCAGTCGCCCTTGTAGAGGGCATCGTTCCACTCCGGTGCCTTGTTGCCCAGCGGACAAGCCCAGTGGCAGAAAGGCACGCCACAATCCATGCAACGTGAAGCCTGCTGTCGGCGGTCGTTGCTATTCAATGTCTGTTCTACCTCGCTGAAGTCGAGGATTCTATCGTGAATTGGTCTATAACCTGCTTCCTTGCGAGGTATAGTCAAAAATGCTTTTGGATTTCCCATCGTTTTACTTTGAACTTTGAACTTTGAACTTTGAACTTTTTTTACTTTGAACTTTGTTCCCTTTGAACTTTGAGCTTTGAACTTTGAACTTTTTTCCTTTGAACTTTGAACATTGAACTTTGAACTTTATGATATGCTTCATAGAGTTATAGCTCTCGATACTAATCATAAAGTTCAATGTTCCAAGTTCAAAGTTCAAAGTTAGTAGTCTCGCTGCATATCCGCAATCTTCTGCTGCAACTTCTTTACCTGCTCCTCCTGGAGAACTCGCTTGTACTCGATTGGCACTACCTGGATGAAATCCTCTACGTAGTGGTTCCAGTCATCGAGCATGGTACGGGCAAGCTTACTGCCAGTGTAGAGATAATGCTGACGGATCAGCTCGTGCAACTCCTTGCGATAGGTGCTGTCCTCCACGAGGTTGATCTCCACCATATCCATGTTACAGAAGTAATCGAAGTTGTGGTTCTTATCCCATACGTAGGCAACACCACCACTCATACCAGCGGCGAAGTTACGGCCGGTTTCACCGAGCACTACTACTCTACCGCCCGTCATATACTCGCAGCAGTGGTCGCCAGCACCCTCAATCACGGCGATGGCACCGGAGTTACGAACACCGAAGCGCTCGCCTACCTTACCATTGATATACAACTCACCGCTTGTGGCACCATACAATCCGGTGTTACCGGCGATGATGTTATCCTCGGCAGAGAAGTTGCTGCGGATAGGAGGAAGGATGGAAATACGACCTCCTGAAAGTCCCTTGGCGAAATAGTCATTGGTCTCACCCTCGAGTTTGAAATCCACTCCCTTGACCAGGAAGGCACCGAAGCTCTGACCTGCAGAACCCTTGAACTTCACGTTTACGGTCTTATCTGGAAGACCAGCCTCACCATATTTCTCAGCAATCATACCGCTCAGCATGGCACCGGCAGCACGGTCTGTATTCTTGATGGCAAAATCGAGGTTCACTTCTTCCTGATTCTCGATGGCACGCTGTGCACCACGAATCAACTGCTGGTCGAGCACATTGTCGAGGTCATGAATCTGCTCGGTAGTATGATAGAGCGAGCAATGACCTGTCTCACGATGCAAGAGACGAGAGAAGTCGAGCAAGTCTGCCTTTTCCTCGATGCTCTTAGCCACCTCTGGCTCTACGGCATCAGCACCCTCGGTAGGAACAATCTCCTCATCCTTCTTGCGGACGATGAGTTCGGTATGACCGATGATATCGTTCAATGAGGTGTAACCCATCTCTGCCAAGTACTCACGAACCTCCTCGGCGAGGAAGCGGAAGTAGTTGATAAGATACTTGTAACTGCCACGGAAGTGCGCACGGAGCTTAGGATCCTGTGTGGCAACACCCATAGGACAGGTATTCAGGTTACACTTACGCATCATCACACAACCCAAGACGATGAGGGCAGCAGTACCGAAACTGAATTCCTCTGCACCGAGCAAAGCCATCAGGATGATGTCACGACCGCTCTTCAACTGACCATCCACCTGCAGGCGAACCTGACCACGAAGACCGTTCTTCACCAGAGTCTGCTGGGTTTCAGAAAGTCCAATTTCAGGAGAGATACCTGCGAAACGCATACTAGATGCAGGGCTGGCACCTGTACCACCCTCAGCACCAGAGATAACGATGAGGTCAGCCTTCGCCTTAGCCACACCGGCAGCGATAGTACCCACACCGCTCTCAGCCACCAATTTGACAGAGATAGCAGCCTTAGGGTTCACATTCTTGAGGTCGAAGATGAGCTGAGCCAAATCCTCGATACTGTAGATATCGTGATGAGGTGGAGGAGAAATCAAGCTGATGCCAGGGATAGAGTGACGGGTCTTGGCGATGACCTCGTTGACCTTGAAGCCAGGCAACTGACCACCCTCACCCGGTTTAGCACCCTGTGCCACCTTGATTTGGATTTCCTCTGCATTCACGAGATATTCTGTAGTCACACCGAATCGACCGGAAGCCACCTGCTTGGTCTTGCTTGAGAGGCTGATACCATCCTGTGTAGAATGGAATCGCTCGTTATCCTCACCACCTTCACCGGTATTGCTTCGGGCACCCAGGGCGTTCATGGCGAGTGCCATTGCCTCGTGCGCCTCCTTAGAGAGGGCACCGAAACTCATCGCACCGGTAACGAAGTGCTTCACGATTTCCTCTACCGGCTCCACCTTATCTATAGAGATAGGGTTCTTGCGGAAGCTGAAGAAGTCGCGGATGAAGATAGGCTCCAGCTTATCGTCAACGAGATGTGTATATTTCTTGAAGAGATCGTAATCGCCCTTGCGTGTTGCGAGCTGCAGGGTAGCGATGGTCTCTGGGTTCCAAGCGTGCTTGATACCATCCTTGCGGTAGTGGAACTGTCCGAGACTTGGCAGGAAGTCGAGCTTCTTGGTCTCGAATGCCTTGTCGTGCAGGCGGATGGCATCACGGGCGATGGTCTCGAGTCCGATACCGCCGATGGTGCTCACTTCTGTTCCGAAGTAGCTCTTCAGGAGGCTTTCGCTCAAACCGATGCTCTCGAAGATCTTGGCACCACGATAGCTTCGGATGGTAGAAATACCCATTTTAGCCATAATCTTGAACAAGCCCTTCTTCACAGCCTTGATGTAGTTCTGCTCGGCTGTATGGTAATCCTCCTGAATCTTTCCCTTCTTTACGAGGTCGTCGAGGATGGCGTATGTCAAATATGGACAGAGGGCTGATGCACCGTAACCCAGCAACAATGCTGCGTGCATTACCTCACGAATCTCACCGCTCTCTACGATGAGGGCAGTCTGCACACGCTTGCCGGCATCAATCAAGTAATGATGTACGGCACTCACGGCGAGCAATGATGGGATGGCTGCATGGGTCTCGTCCACACCACGGTCGGAGAGGATGATATAGTTGTAGCCGTCATCCACGCTCTGTGCTGCCTGCTTGCAGAGCTCATCCAGAGCCTCATGCAGTCCTTCTTCGCCCTTGGCGGTTTCGAAGAGCATGTGGAGCTTTACAGTATTGAAGCCCTTGTAGCGGATATTCTGAAGGATATCCAGCTGGGTATTGGTCAGGATAGGATGTGGCAGACGAACCATCTTGCAGTTGCTTTCGTCCGGGTTCAGGATGCCGGAACCTACTCTACCGATATACTCGGTAAGACTCATCACGAGGTTCTCACGGATAGAGTCGATGGCAGGGTTGGTAACCTGAGCAAACTGCTGACGGAAGTAGTTGAAGAAAATCTGTGGCTGGTCGGAAAGCACGGCAAGTGGGGTATCATTACCCATAGATGCAGTAGGCTCCTGACCCTTGGTAGCCATCGGAATGATGGTACCGTCGATGTCTTCCTCGCCAAAACCGAACTCCAATTCCTTGCGAGTGAGGTTTTCCACAGCGTTTTCCACTTTTCGTCCGCTGCGCAGCTTTTCCAGTTCTATACGGTTGGTATTCAACCACTGGCGGTAAGGATGAGCCTCAGCCAGGCGCTCCTTGATTTCGCCATCATAATAGATTTTGCCTTCCTGGGTATCAATCAGGAGGATCTTACCAGGCTGCAGACGGCCCTTCTCGGCAATCTCAGTTGGGTCGAAATCCATCACACCTACCTCAGAAGCCACAACCATCATATCGTTCTTGGTGATGGTATAGCGTGCAGGGCGCAAACCGTTTCTATCGAGCATACCACCGGCATAGCGGCCATCGCTGAAGAGCAGGGCGGCAGGACCATCCCATGGCTCCATCAGGATAGAGTGATACTCATAGAAAGCCTTCAGATCCTCAGAGATAGGGTTCTTGTCGTTGAAGCTCTCAGGCACCATGACAGCCATGGCGTGAGGCAATGACAAACCGCTCATCACGAAGAACTCGAATACATTGTCGAGGCTTGCCGAATCACTCATATCAGGCTGGACGATAGGAGAAATCTCACGGATATCGCCCAGAGCCTCGCTGCTCAACACACTCTCGCGCGCCTTCATCCAGGCACGGTTGCCACGGATGGTGTTGATCTCACCATTGTGAGCAAGGAGACGGAATGGCTGAGCCAAGCTCCATGTAGGGAAGGTATTGGTAGAGAAGCGGGAGTGAACCAGAGCCAGACCGCTTGTGAAATAATTATTAGTCAAATCAGGATAGTACTGACGCAGCTGGAGGCTGCTCAACATACCCTTATATACGATGTTCGAATTAGACAACGAACAGATATAGAAATCAGGATCGCTGATTCGTTTCTCGATGCGCTTGCGGATGAGATAGAGGATGCGCTCAAAGACAGGCACCTTATCATCTGTCACACCTGTAATGAACACCTGTTTGATGGCAGGTTCGTTGCTCAATGCAGCCTCACCCAGACAGTCTGGGTTGGTAGGCACATTGCGGAGATGCATCAGCAGCAATCCCTCGCGCTCAATTTCCTCAATCATGATAGAAAGGATATCCTGCTGTTTCTTCTCATCCTTAGGCAAGAAGACTAGACCTGTACCATATTTTCCCTTTTCCGGTACAGGGATACCCTGAAGAAGAATAAACTCATGTGGAATCTGGAGCATGATACCGGCACCATCACCCGTCTTGTTATCGGCACCCTCAGCACCACGATGGCGCATATTCTCGAGCACCTTCAAGGCGTTATCGACCAGCTCATGACTCTTGTTACCGTGGATATTCACCACCATACCTACGCCACACGCATCGTGCTCATAGGCTGAACTGTACAATCCTTTTTCCATTTCTTGTTCGTTTTATATCGGTTATTTATAACTATCTATATATCATCATTTTATGTTGACTATTTATACGCCTGTTCATGAACACCCGCCACGGCTCTGCCGCTAGGGTCGTTCTGGTTCTTGAATGAGGCATCCCAGGCAAGGGCTTCGGCTGTAGAACATGCCACGCTAGGAACGCTAGGCACGCTCTTGGCAGCACTGTCACTTGGGAAGTGCTCGGCGAAGATAGAACGATAATAGTACTCCTCCTTGTTCTGTGGAGGATTGATAGGGAATCGCTCGGCAGCATGCGCCATCTGCTCATCGCTTACGGCAGAAGCGGTAATCTGCTTCAGGGTGTCAATCCAAGAATAGCCCACACCATCGGAGAACTGCTCCTTCTGTCGCCATGCCACTTCTTCAGGAAGCAAATCGGTGAATGCCTCACGAACCACCTTCTTCTCGATGGTCTTGTCCGGACACATCTTCAACACAGGATTCATGCCCATCGCTACATCCAGGAACTCCTTGTCCAGGAAAGGCACACGACCTTCGATGCCCCATGCAGCCAGACTCTTATTGGCTCTCAAGCAATCATAAAGATAGAGTCTGCCGAGCTTGCGTACGGTTTCCTCATGGAAAGCCTTGGCATCCGGTGCCTTGTGGAAGTAGAGATAACCTCCAAATACCTCGTCGGCACCCTCGCCAGAAAGCACCATCTTGATACCCATGCTTCGGATGACTCTCGCCAGGAGATACATCGGGGTAGATGCACGCACGGTGGTTACATCGTAGGTCTCGATGAAATAGATGACATCACGGATGGCATCCAGACCTTCCTGAATGGTGTAGTTGATTTCGTGATGCACGGTTCCGATGTGTTCGGCAACCAAACGTGCCTTTGCCAAGTCAGGCGCACCTTTCAAACCAACAGCAAAGGAGTGAAGTCGAGGCCAGTATGCCTTGGTTTCGCCCCCATTCTCCACACGGGTAGAAGAGAATTTTTCGGCTACGGCAGAGATGACGGAAGAATCGAGACCGCCGCTCAGCAATACGCCGTAAGGCACATCACTCATCAGCTGGCGCTTAACAGAAGCTTCGAGTGCATCATGGATTTCCTTTACCGCAGCTTTCTCCTGAGGTTCAGCACCCTTCAACTGCTCTTCAGCTTTCTTGGCATCATCAATCTGATATTTTTTCTGCATGGCAGCATACTCAAACCACTCGCGGGTATAGTAACGCTTCATGCCAGGATTCTTGCTATAATAATAATGACCTGGGAGGAATGGCTCATAGTGGTCGCACTGACCTTCCAATGCCTTCAACTCACTTGCCACCAGCACCTTTCCATCTTTATCATAACCGATATAAAGAGGAATTACGCCGATAGGGTCGCGGGCAATGAGGAACTCATCACGCTCAGCATCGTAAAGGGCGAAGGCAAAGATACCGTTCAGCTCTTCAAGCATCTTGGAGATACGGGCGTGGAGCGCATCCTCACCTTTATATATTAAGGTATCAAAGTCGGAATCTGCTCGCATCTCACGATAGAGAGAAAGAATCACCTCGCAGTCGGAACCGGTCTGATACTGGTATTTGCCGGCAAAACGGGCACGGATATTCTGATGATTATAAATCTCACCGTTTACGGCAAGCACCTGTTTCTTGTCTGGTGCAAACAAAGGTTGGCGACCACTTTCCGGGTCAACAATGCTCAGACGCTCATGTGCCAGGATAGCAGAACCACCACAGTAGATTCCGCTCCAGTCTGGTCCGCGATGGCGGATCTTCTGACTCATACGAAGCGCTTGCTGTCGCAATTCAGGAGTCTGCTCCTGAATATTGAAGATAGATACGATTCCACACATAATATCTTTTCCTTTCTTTTACGGTTATTTTTATCTCTTTTTACCTAAAACAAATAACATTTTGTTATGTTTCGGCTGCAAAATTACTACTTTTTGTCAATATACGAAAGATTTTCATTACCTTTTGTCTTAAGAAAAGGTAGATAATTACATATTTAAATATAAGAACCTATTTTATCTTTCATTTTGAAAGACAAAATACAAATATTTATTTCAAAATAACACAAAGAGAGAAAAATAAGATAAAAGCATTTTTCATCATCGGATTACACGGAATTATCGGAAGAGCATTCTTGCTGTACGGATTACGCACGGAATTTAAACGGAAAGCGACCTGTTCGGTCGAGGCGACTTAAACCACATGTTATAAGGTCACGCAGATTTCGCAGATGACGCAGATTTTTTCTGATTGTTTTTTTGTCCCACAGATTTCACAGATTTACACAGATTTAGACCTGTTCGGTCTATGGGATGACGCAGATTTTTCCTCATCTGATTACGCGGAGTTATCCGATGAAAAATCTGCGAAATCTGCGTGACATAAAAAACGTATAGTAGTAAAATCCGTGTAAATCTGTGAAATCTGTGGGACTATACATCATGTAGTTCCGGTTCCTCGACCGAACAGGTCGCTTTCCGTTTAAATTCCGTGCGTAATCCGTACAGCAAGAATGCATCCGATAACTCAGCGTAATCCGATGAATAAAATATCCAATGAAAGTTTAGTTAAAAAATATATAGAATTGTGCTGTTTTTCCCATTTTTTTCGTACCTTTGCAGTATTATTAGTTTTATTACAAATAACCTAATTTATTCAATTATTCCGTAGATGTTACTATAGCATTATGAGAAAGAGAATTATAAATCTTTTAATGATGACCTGCGTATTAGCCGGCGGCTACTCTCAGGCATCGCTTGCTCAACAGGCTAAGTCGAGCAAGCTAACCCAGTTTGTCAACCCTAGAATCGGAACAGGTGGACATGGACACGTTTTCCTCGGAGCCAACGTTCCGTTCGGATATGTCCAGTTAGGTCCAACAGAACCATCCCGCGGATGGGACTGGTGCTCCGGCTATCATCATTCTGACTCCATCCTCATCGGTTTCGGACACCAGCACCTGAGCGGTACCGGTATCGGCGACCTGGGCGACGTGGCTTTTCTGCCCGTAGTAGATGGCAACCAGAAACAAATCAAGTTCAGTCACGACAACGAGAACGTGCGCCCTGGATACTATGCAGTCAAACTGCAGCAGCCTAATGTATGGGTAGAGCTGACCGCTACACAGCGTGCCGGTTTCCAGCGCTATACTTTCGGTGCTGATGCACAGCAGGCACAGCTGGTACTCGACCTGAAGCAGGGTATCGGCTGGGATGGAGCCAAGGACATGAATGTAGATAATACTACAGCTACCACCGTGGCTGGTCACCGTTTCTCAAAGGGATGGGCGAACGACCAGAAGGCATTCTTCTTCGCAGAATTCTCCCAGCCTGTTACAGTGAAGCCACTGGGCACCGGCAGATGGCTGATTACCGCTGCTGATGTCACCAAGCCATTGCTGGTAAAGACCGGTATGTCCGCTGTAAGCGCAAAGAATGCCAAGCTGAACCTGGAGAAGGAGATTCCGGGCTGGGATTTCCGTCAGGTAGTAGCTGATGCAGATGCTGCCTGGAACAAGGAACTGGCTAAGGTGAACATCGAGACCAGCGATTCTACCTCCCGCCGCATCTTCTACACAGCCATGTATCATACCATGACCGCTCCATCTGTCTTCTCAGACGTCAACGGTCAGTACCGCGGTGCCGACGGCAAGGTCTATGACGGCAACTTCACCAATTATACCACCTTGTCACTCTGGGACACCTATCGTGCAGCTCATCCGCTGATGACCATGATCCATACCGACATGTTGCCAGATATGGCAAGCACCTTCATCAATATCTATCGCCAACAGGGCAAGTTGCCTGTATGGCATCTGATGGGTAACGAAACCAACTGTATGGTGGGCAACCCTGGCATTCCTGTTCTTGCCGATATGGTACTGAAGGGCTATGTGAAGGATAAGGAAGGAGCCTACGAGGCTATGAAGAAGTCGGCTATGCTCGATGAGCGTGGTATGGGATTGCTCAAGAAGCACGGTTATCTGCCATACGACAAGGAGCCTACCAAGGAAACCGTTGCCAAGGGCTTGGAATATGCGCTGGCTGATGCCTGTGTGGCAAAGGTGGCTCGCATGTTAGGCAAGAAGGAAGACGCCAAATATTTCGAGAAGAGATCTAAATCTTACAGCAAATATTTCGACAAGGAAACCGGATTCATGCGCGGCATCGGTTCTGACGGCAAGTTCCGCGTTCCTTTCAACCCATTCTCTGCCGAGCATCGTGAAGATGACTATACCGAGGGAAATGCATGGCAATATACCTGGCTGGTGCCTCATGATGTTCACGGACTCGTGAAGCTCTTCGGCAATGAAAAGAAGTTCGTGACCAAGCTCGACTCTCTCTTCATCGTTACCGGTGAAATGGGTGCCAATGCTTCTCCAGATATCTCAGGTCTGATTGGTCAGTATGCTCATGGCAACGAGCCTAGCCATCATGTTCTCTACATGTACAACTATGTAGGTCAGCCTTGGAAGGCTGCCCGTCTGCTCAGACAGACCCTGGACGAGATGTACAAGGATGACTTCGACGGTTTGAGCGGCAACGAGGACGTAGGTCAGATGTCTGCATGGTATGTGCTTTCTTCCGTAGGTCTCTATCAGGTAGAGCCAGCTGGCGGCAAGTACATCATCGGCAGCCCTATCTTCGACAAGGCAGAACTGAACGTGGGCAAGGGCAAGACCTTCAACATCGTCTGCAAGAACAACAGCAAGGAAAACATGTACGTACAGTCTGTGAAGTTGAACGGCAAGCCATACAGCAAGTCATACATCATGTACAACGACATTATGAAGGGCGGCACCCTCGAACTGCAGATGGGCAACCAGCCATCGAAGTGGGGAACCCGTCCTGCCGACCGTCCATAAGAATCAAGCACTAACTAACAAAAATATAAATAATGAGAAAGACTATTTTAACATTGGCTCTTCTTGCCTCCATGAGCGCTATGGCTCAGGAGAATGCTGAGGTAGATGTGCATGCACGCTATACCAAGGTGGTAACCCCAGTGAATGGCAAATATGAGTCAAAGCGTCCTCCTGTAGAGGACCGTCTCTTCACTTCTACAGCTGTAGAGAAGAAGATCAAGGAAGTACAGAAACTCCTGAAGAAGAATCCAAAGCTGGCGTGGATGTTCGCCAACTGCTATCCTAACACCCTGGAGAGTACCGTTCACTACCGTGTGCTCGAGAATGGTGATGATGATACATTCGTATATACCGGTGATATTCCAGCCATGTGGCTCCGCGACTCAGGTGCCCAGGTATGGCCTTACGTAGCCCTCGCCAACAAGGACGAAAAATTGAAGAAGATGCTGAAGGGTGTGATTCTCCGCCAGTTGAAGTGCATCAACATCGACCGCTACGCCAATGCCTTCAATGACGGTCCTACCGGTGCCGGCTGGCAGAAAGACCGCACCAAGATGCAGCCGGATGTATTCGAGCGCAAATATGAGATCGACTCCTTCTGCTACCCTATCCGTCTGGCTTACGAGTACTGGAAGGTAACAGGCGATGACTCTATTTTCGGCGAAGTATGGATGAAGGCTATCGAGAATATCCTGAAGACCTTCCACGAGCAGCAGCGCAAGGTGACAGCCAAGGCTTATCACTTTACCCGTGTTTCTGACCGTGCCTTCGATACCATCGGTTGGGACGGCTTCGGTGCTCCGGTAAAACCGGTAGGACTGATCGCTTCCATGTTCCGTCCTTCAGATGATGCTACCATCCTTCCATTCCTGATTCCATCCAACTTCATGGCAGTTTCTTCCATGAACAAGGCAGCAGAGATATTGAAGCACGTGGCAGAGAAGGATGCAGCAAAGAAAGATGCAGCCTTGAAGATTGCGCAGGATTGCAGCAGTCTTGCCGATGAGGTACATACTGCTCTGCAGAAGTATGCTATCTACAACCATCCTAAGTATGGCAAGATCTATGCTTACGAGGTAGATGGTTTCGGCAACCAGCTTCTGATGGACGATTCCAACGTTCCTTCTCTCCTGGGTATGGGATATATGGGTGATGTTCCTATGAACGACCCTATCTACCAGAACACCCGCCGTTTCGTTTGGAGTGAGGACAATCCTTGCTTCTTCCGTGGCAAGGCTGGCGAAGGTATCGGTGGTCCACACATCGGTTACGACATGCCTTGGCCTATGTCTATCATGATGAAGTGCTTCACCGCACAGAGCGATGACGAGATCCGCTTCTGCATGAAAATGCTGCTGAATACGGATGCAGGCATGGGCTTCATCCACGAGTCATTCCACAAGGATGATGCATCAAAGTTTACCCGTCCTTGGTTTGCATGGCAGAACACGCTGTTTGGAGAATTAGTGATTAAGCTGATCAACGATGGCAAGGCAGACTTGCTGAACAACTTATAATACACCTTATTATATATAGAGAGAGGATGTGTCATGAGTCCATGGCACATCCTCTTTTTCGTTTCATTAATCGTCCCACATTTTTCACAGATAACGCAGATTTAGGATTTTAGAATTTGTAAAGAATTACGAGTAAAGGATACCCTCTGAAAAACTGAAGGTTGTGAAGGAAGGGTCACAAAAAAAAACTGAAATCTGAAATTAAAAATTCATTTTTATATGCAGCGTAGAGTAAAAGAGAGGTAATTATCTGATTATTAGAATAATAACCGATATTTATACCAAGTGTTAAAATGCAGTTTTTGACATGAAATTATTATTTTGAAAAAGTGCCTTCAGTCCTTCAGCCAACAACTTTGTCCATTCTTCTTACTTTTTAACCATATTTTAACACTCCAAAAAACTTTGCCTTCAGTTCCTTCAGTTTTCGTGTCTTATTTTTTTGATTTTCCTCATTTCCCAAAGAATCAAGTTTTTTCAATACGCTATTATTTTATCTCACGGAGATATAGTTTTATCTCTCAGAGATATTTTATTATTTCTCAGAGATATTTTATTATTT
>UMIP01029787.1_pt1 | contig 19410 bp, 16 predicted proteins | sample 1965751 | NCBI WGS metagenome assembly UMIP01 (sample SAMEA4836117, study PRJEB28245) | human gut metagenome | biome: gut microbiome; material: fecal sample | place: Denmark | collected 2008
TTAGCCCAACTTATCAATGTAACGAAGAAAATATAATCAATGAATTTATTTACAAGAGCCGGAAATATGCTTATTATCTACATTGTAGGTTATGATCTTCAGGGATCATTGCCGGCTCTAATTATATAAAGTTGAAAATTCTTCAAAGATGCATTGCAGGACGGGAAACCTGTTCAGCCGATGATTCGGTCAATGTATCTTTTTTATTTACGTGAGCGACAGATCAGAGTCTGTGTCTGAGCAAGACCCTGGCAGATGCCACGCTAACCTGAGAAACCCGTAAAGCGTGCTTCTCATATTTTCAAAAGTATAAGGAGGTCCCGGTATGGAAAGGACAAAAGAGACACTCAAAGAACTGATTCGTGCAGGCCGTGCAAAAGTTCCGGCTCACAAAGTGATCAAAGGCGGACAACTGGTAAATGTAATGTCAAGCGAGATCTATCCTGCAGATGTTGCAGTATATAATGATATGATCGTAGCGGTAGGTGATGTAGAAGATTACATTGGATCAGAGACAGAGATCATTGATGCTACAGGATATTATCTGACACCGGGTATGATCGACGGACATATCCACAGTGAGTGCAGCAAGATGAGTATTACAAGTTATGCAAAGGCAGTTGTACCGAGAGGAACAACCAGCATGATCTCAGGACTGGACGAATACATTTCTGTTTCAGGACTGGAGGGACTTCAGGAAGTACTTGCTGAGATGAAGCAGAGTCCGCTGAAAGTGTTCTGGGGTGCTCCTTATAAGACACCATACACGATCCCGAAATCAACCGTTGCATTTAACTTCACAGAAGAAGTTCACAAAGAAGTACAGAAATGGCCGGAGTGCTATGGAGTATGGGAAACGGTACGTGAGTTCCTGCAGGAGGAAGATGAAGATACACTTGGAGCAATCGTAGAAGCTTCTAAGAACCGTCTTCCGGTCTTTGGATGTGCACCAATGGCAGTAGGTAATGATCTGAATGGTTATCTTTGTGGAGGTGTTCGTCTTGACCATGAGAGCTACACACACGAAGAAGTAGTAGAGAAAATGAGAAAGGGAATGCACATGCTGATCCGTGAGTCATGTGTAACACATTTCCTTGAGGAAAATATCAAAGCGGTGACAGAAGTAAATCCAGCTTTTGCAAGAAGAGTCAGCTTCTGTACAGATGACGTAACCGCAACAGATATCCTTGAAAAAGGACATCTTGATAATGTAGTACGTCTTGCGATCAAGGCAGGTGTTGAGCCGATGACAGCCATTCAGATGGCAACGATCAACAGTGCCGAGGCTTACCGTATCGATCATCTGATCGGTTCCATCTGCCCGGGAAGAATCGCAGATATCCTGTTCGTAAAAAGCATTGAAGAATTTGAAGTATGCAAAGTCATGACAAATGGTAAGATGGTAGCGGAAGACCACAAGCTGACTTATGACCTGAAAGCACCGGCAAGAAGCAGCGTATTAAAAGGTGCATTAAAGTGTAAGCTTACGACAAAAGAAGATTTTGAATATAAGACAAGTATCCAGAACGGTGAGGCAGATGTCCTTGCAATGGATGTCAAAGGACCATTTGTCCGCAAGAGAAGAGATGTTGTCCTTCAGGTAAAAGACGGTATCGTACAGCCGGATCCGGAACAGGATGTTGCAATGGTATCCGTACTGGAGCGTTTCGGAAGAAATGGAAATAAATCCCTTGCATTCTGCTCAGGCTGGAAACTGAAAAAAGGAGCAATGGCTTCTTCAGCAGCACCGGATGATAACAACCTGGTTGTTATGGGAGTCAGTGCAGAAGATATGTCTATCGCAGCAAATTATGTGATCGAGCAGGGCGGCGGACAGGTCGTTGTTGCAGATGGCGAGATCGTAGAGTTCCTTCCGCTTCCGGTTGGAGGAATCGTAAGTGATGCTGAACCGGAGGAAATCAAGGCACAGGAAGAAAAGATCGATCAGGCAGCAAGAAGCCTTGGTTCAGATCTGCCGAATCCGATGATGTATATGTTCTTCCTGCCGATCACAGCAATCCCGGATTATGCGATCACAGATGTAGGACCGGTTGATTATGTAAATCTGACAACGTTTGAGCCGGTACTTGCAGTACGTGAAAAGTAATTATAATAATGAAGTCCTGACCGGATGTAGGAGCATCCGGGAGGGCAAATAAAAAGAGAGATGGAGGAGACTGTTTAATTATGAAAGATGCAGCAACAATGAAAGCAGAATTAAAAAAACTGATCGACACGGCGGCAGGAAGAATCCCGGCTGACCTTGTTATCAAGAACTGTAAGGTCGTAAATGTATTTTCCGGCAAGATCCAGGAAGGTGATATTGCATTCTCAGGGGATCAGATCGCAGGAATCGGGGCGTACGAAGGAAAAGAAGTGATCGATGCAGAGGGAAGATATGCTGCACCGGGATTTATTGACAGCCATATCCATATCGAATCTTCTTATGTATGTCCGGAGGAGATCGGACGTCTCCTTGTACCGCATGGTGGAACAACGATCATGGCAGACCCACATGAGATCGTAAATGTATGTGGAATTGCAGGTCTGGATTATATGATGAAGGCAGCCGAGAATACAGTGCTGGATGTGAAGTATGAATTACCATCCTGTGTACCGGCAACTCCGTGGGAGCATTCGGGAGCAGTCATTGATGCAGAGGCAATGAAAGAGCCTATTACAAGAGAAGGAATCGCAGGACTCGGTGAATTTATGAATTTCCCGGGTGTAATCAATGCCGCAGACAGTGATCTTGATAAGATCATCGTAGCAAAGGAAGAGGGAAAATTTATTGACGGACACGGACCTGGAATTGCAGGAAAAGATTTGAATGCTTATGCAGCTGCAAGAATTGCAGCAGATCATGAGTGTTCTACGGTTGAAGAGATGAATGACCGTCTGGAACGTGGTATGTATATCCTACTTCGTCAGGGTTCTGCCTGCCATAATCTCCGTACACTGATTCAGGGTGTGACACCTGAGAACAGCAGAAGATGTCTGCTCTGCTCCGATGACCGTCAGCCGAAGACGATCCTTCATGAAGGACATCTTGACAATCATCTGCGTATCTGTGTAGAAGAAGGTCTGGATGCAGTGACAGCGATCCGTATGGCAACGCTGAATGCAGCAGAGTGCTTTGACTTGAAAGACAGGGGAGCTATCGCACCGGGATATCGTGCAGATGTAGTTCTTCTGGATGATCTGAAAGATTTCCATGTGAACCGTGTATTCATCCAGGGTGCATTGGTTGCAGAGGAAGGAAAATATATCCCGGAGATCAAACGTTATGATATTTCCACAGTAAAGGGAAGTGTGATCGTAAAAGATTTCTCAGCAGAGAAATTTAAAATGCATTTAAAATCCAATAAAGTGAATGTTATCAAGATCCTTCCGGGTGGTGTAGTAACTGCCAAAGATACAGCAGAGATCCAACTGGATGAGAAGGGTGAATTTGTAAGAAATCCGGAAGAAGATATTGTAAAGGTAGCTGTAGTGGAAAGACACCAGGGAACAGGAAATGTAGCCTGCGGATTCCTGAAGGGTTATGGAATTAAAGCCGGAGCAGTTGCCCTGTCTATCGCTCATGATTCTCACAACATCATTGTTGTCGGAGTCAGTGATGAAGAGATGGAGTTTGCAGTGAACAGTCTGATCGCTCAGGAGGGTGGAATGGTTCTTGTAAAAGAAGGCAAAGTGATCGAAAGTATGCCAATGCCGATCGCAGGTCTGATGAGCGACCAGAGCGGAGAATGGGTCGATGAAAAGCTGACAGCGATCCATGCAAAAGCATATGAAGAGCTTGGGATCGCCGGAGATGTAGAGCCGGTTATGACTCTTTGCTTTATGTCTCTTGCAGTAATCCCGGAAGTAAAACTGACAGATATGGGATTATTTGATGTAACGACATTTTCATTTATACCGGTTGAAGCATAAGCATTGGAGAAAGAACAAATGAAAGAACCTATTCTTGAAATGCGTGGGATCACAAAGAAATTCGGAAGTGTGACCGCCAACAAAGATGTAGATCTGACACTGTATCCCGGGGAGATTCATGCACTCCTCGGGGAAAATGGTGCAGGTAAAAGTACCCTGATGAATATTTTGAATGGAATCTACAAGCCGAACCATGGAAAAATCTATTATAAAGGCAAGAAAGTTTCCATTCGTTCACCGAGGCATGCAGTCGATATGGGAATCGGAATGGTACATCAGCATTTCCGCCTGATCCCGACTCTGACGGCAGCAGAAAATGTATTTCTGTATATGCCGGACTGTAAGCTGATCCTCAATAAAAAAGAAATGGAAGAACAGATCGGAAAATGGTCTTCTGAGTTTCATCTGAATGTAGACCCGTCTGCGTTGATCTGGCAGTTGTCTGTCGGAGAGCAGCAGAGAGTTGAAATCGTCAAACTGCTCTGTCGTGGGGCAGAGATCCTGATTCTTGATGAGCCGTCCGCAGTTCTGACCGCACAGGAAGCAAAGGAAATGTTCCGTGTGCTGCGTCGGATGGCAGACAGTGGAAAGAGCGTAGTGGTTATTTCCCATAAAATGAATGAAGTTATGGAATTTGCTGACCGCATCACCGTATTAAAAGGCGGTGAGGTGGAAGATACCATGCCGGCATCAGAAGCAACTGTAGAACGCCTGACAAAAGCAGTTGTAGGAGAACGTGAATTAAAGCCTCATAAAAATGAAGGTGGCACATGCAGAGAGGAAGTTGTACTGAAATTGGAAAATCTGTCTGTAAAAAATGACAGAGATCTGATGGCAATCAAAAATGTGTCACTGGATATCCATGCAGGAGAAATTCTTGGAATCGCAGGGGTTGCAGGAAATGGTCAGAAAGAACTGGCAGAGGCTGTTGCCGGACTGAGAAAAGTAGTAGGCGGAACCATCACCATTCACGGGGAAGACGTGACAACACAGGGTGCAAAAGCACGCGTGAAGAAAAGAGTAGGCTTCATTCCGGAAGACAGACTGAGCATGGGACTGGTTCCGGGAATGAATATGGAAGAAAACCGTATTCTGAAAGAATTTGATCTGCCGAAATTCAGCAGACATCATATTTTAAAGAAAAAAGTGATCCACGATACCGTACAGGAAGAAATTAAACGGTACGATATCAAGACTGCCGGAGATAAAAGTCCGGTGTCCCTGATGTCAGGAGGAAATCAGCAGAAGCTGTTAGTTGCGAGAGAAATCGGAGGAGATCCGGTTCTTCTGATCGCAGTCTATCCGTCAAGAGGACTGGATATCGGTGCGGCAGAAGCCATTCATGAGATTCTTCTGGAACAGTGCAGGAAAGGTGTTGCTGTGCTTCTTATTTCAGAGGAACTGGATGAACTGTTTCAGATGTCGGACCGGATCGGAGTACTCTGTTCCGGTGAGATGATGGCAGTCATCGACCGCAAAGAAGCAGATTACGATACGATAGGAAGGCTGATGTCAGGTGAACACTATGAGAAATAAACTACGTTTAGAAAAAAGAGAATCAGTAAGTACGATTCGTATCGTACTTACGTCCATCCTTTTTACATTGATCGCATTTGCATTTTGTGGAATTATCATTGCATCAGTTGGGTTCAATCCGCTGGAAGTTTACGGGAAGATGCTCAATAAAGTATTCCTTTCAGGAAAAGGAATCCGCAAAATGATCAATGCCAGCCTGCCACTGATGTTCTGCGGACTTGGTGTGGCACTGACATTTAAAATGAATCTGAATAATATCGGTGCAGAAGGACAGTACGCCATGGGAGCCATTTTCGGTGGAGCTTTTGTACTTTACGGACCAGAGATCCGCGGTATCGGAGGCGGAATCATCTTGGCAGTGATGTGTTTCCTCGGAGGAGCATTCTGGGCATTGCTCTGTGCGATCCCGAAAGCATACTGGAATGTAAATGAGAGTATTACAACTCTGATGCTCAACTACATTGCACTGATCATCTTAAGTTACCTTGTTCTTGGTCCATGGAAAATGCCGGGACAGAATGTAGGTCAGACGAAGAGAATCCCGGTTGGACTTGAGATCCCTGAGATCAATGGAATCAGTGCCGGAATCATTCTTGGAATCGTGGCGGCGGTTGTAATCTTCCTTGCATATAAGTATACAACAGACGGGTATCAGTTATCAGTGATCCGCAGCAGTCAGAATTCTGCAAGATATGCCGGAATCAATATTAAAAGAAATATCATTCTTGCACTGGTGATCAGTGGAGGACTTGCCGGACTTGCCGGCTATGTACAGTATGCGGGAGTTTCACACCGTATCATGGAGCAGATGCCGAACAATGCCGGATATACCGGAATCGTCATCGCTTATCTGAGCCGCCTGAATCCGCTGGTGATCGTGATCGTGTCAATTTTATTTGCAGGACTGCAGAACAGCAGTGCCACAGTGCAGATCATGGGTGTGCCGACGCAGATCGCGACAATGATCCAGGGAGCAGTTATGATCTTTGTGATTGCAGGAGATTTCTTCCAGCGTTATAAGATTGTTGTAAATAAGGAGGTGAAAGCATGATCGCATTAATTATTTCATTATGTTCGGGAGCAATCGTCTATGCAGTTTCCGTCATGTATGCCGGAATCGGTGAAACCTTCTCAGAGCGTGCAGGTATCATGAATCTTGGCGTTGAAGGTGTGATGCTGATGGGAGCAGTCAGTGGTTATATCACTGCGGTTCATACACAGAACCTGTTCCTTTCATTTCTGGTCGTGCTTTTGACCGGAGCTGCATTAGGTCTTGTCTTTGCATTCCTTACCGTAACGCTGCAGTCAGATCAGACTGTATGTGGTATGGCAATGCTGATATTTGGAACAGGATTGAGTGGATTTATTGGAAAAGATGTTTCCGGTGTGGCTGCCAATCTGAAGTTTGAAAAGATCGCAATTCCTGTACTTTCTAAGATTCCTGTGCTTGGAGATATTTTCTTTAAACAGAATCTTCTGACATATGCAATGTACTTTATCATTCCATTATCTATGTTCTATATTTACAGGACAAGATATGGACTGAAGCTGCGTGCGTTGGGTGAAAATCCGGCAGCACTGGACGCAGCGGGAGAAAATGTATTTGCGATGCGTTATGGTTATATCATCTTCGGATGCATGATGATGTCGATCAGCGGGGCGTGCGTTTCGCTGGCAAATACAAACTTCTGGAACAGCGGAATGACAGCCGGAAAAGGCTGGATCGCATTTGCACTGGTTGCATTTTCATCCTGGAATCCGGTCATGCTGATGTGGGGAGCATTGCTCTTCGGATTTATCAGTTGTCTCGGAAGTAATCTGCAGATTTATCTGCCGTCTGTTCCAACGGAGGTATACAGTATGCTTCCGTACATTGCAACTGTGATCGTATTTATACTTTCAACAGGAAACTTCAGAAAGAAGCATACCGCAGAGCCGGCAGCTCTTGCAAAACCTTATGATCGTGAAAGCCGGTAAAAAGATCTGAAAAGAAAAATAAAAAGATTGATAAAAACCGGAAAAAGAGGAGGACAAAATGAAAAAGAAATTACTTAGCTTATTAATGGTAACAGCCCTGACAGCAAGTCTTGTGGCAGGATGTGGATCTAACGGAGATTCAAAAGATAAATCATCCGGTTCAGACAGAGAAACCAAAGATGTATCGGAGCTGGTGATCGGTGAGATCGAATATTCCGTTATTGATGATGGCGGCTGGGCTCAGTCTATGCATGAAGGTCTTGTAAAAGCCTGTGAGGATCTTGGAATCGATACAAAGACAAATCTTCTGACAATGGAAGAAATCTCAGAGGAAGATACATCCCTGATCGAGTCTACAGTGGAAGAGCTTGTAGATGAAGGTGCAGACATTATCTTCGGATGTTCTGCGGGATATTCGGCAATCCTTGCAGAGCTTCAGCAGGAATACCCGGATGTTATCTTCGCACAGCAGAGTAACGATGTTTATGATAACATCATTGAGTTCCAGATCCGTGGATATGAGGGAGATTTCCTGACAGGTTACTTATCAGCACTGATGAATGAAGGATCTAATCAGCTTGGCTTCTGTGCAAGTATGGATGAGGCATCTGTCCGTACAGCAATCAATGCTTATGCACTTGGCGCAAAATATGCAAATCCGGATGCCAAAGTTCAGGTACTCTGGGCTGACAGTTGGTATGATCTTGATGTAGAATCTCAGAATGCCAAGACACTGATCGACAATGGAATCAAATATATGGGAATGGAAGCTTCTTCACCTGCTGTTCCGCAGACCTGTGAAGAGAATGGTGCATTCTGTATCGGTTATAACGTAGATATGCAGGCATCAGCTCCGAAGGCAGTTCTTACATCTTTTGTATGGAACTGGGCTCCGATCTTTGAGGATATCATGAAAAAGACAGCAGATGGAACAATCGATATTTCAGCGAACTATTATGAAGGAGGCGAGTGTGCTGCACTGGCTCCGTTCAATAAAGATCTTGTTCCACAGGAAATCCAGGATAAAGTTGAAGCACTCCGTGAGAAGATCAACAATGGTGACGTACAGGTTTATGCCGGAGAACTGAAAGACGATCAGGGAAATGTACTTGTAAAAGACGGAGAAGTAATGTCTGATGATGATATCCTTGCACAGGACTTCTTTGTAGATAATGTCATCGGTGGAAAGAAATAATAATTCCCAGGTGGATGTTTAAGAAGAAACAGCGTCAGAATAAAAGACTGAAAAAATCAGAAAAGGTCAGAAAATCAAAAGGCAGACGGTTCGACTGGATCGTCTGCCCTTTGACTATCAGAATATGTAGAGATGCTGGTAAAGGATCCGTTCGAGATCTCTCTGAAAGAAGTCTTGGAGATTTGACTACCAGAATATGCAGAGATGCCGATAAAGGAAAGAGTCTCTGTTTTGTCGGGGATACACATCAGAGATTCAGCATGTCTTTTTAGCAAATTGTAGATATAATTCAAAAAAAATATTTTTTTTGAAAAAAATAAAAAAAGTGCTTGCATTCCTGAAAGAACTATTATATAATAACTCTTGTCTTAAGGAAAGGACATACAACTTAAGAGAAGCGCGATTAGCTCAGTTGGTAGAGCACCTGACTCTTAATCAGGGTGTCCAGGGTTCGAACCCCTGATCGCGCACTAGTGATCATCGTTTTTGCAGACGTAGGAGCTGTGGGGACGGTGATTTTTTTAATCATAAAAAATTATTTTTGGAATACAGAAGAGCAAGGAGAAAAATTATGTATTTTGTACCGGACGGCACGAAAGAGTGTGGTTATTATGAATGTAAAAAGTGTGGTTATCGTTTTCTGTCTTTGCAGACGATGAAAAAGATTGCGTGTCCTGATTGTGAGTCAGAGATTGATTATGAAATCGGACCGGATGAGTCAATGGAAAATGTCATTGATACAGCAGAATTGCTGGAGAAGATCGAAGGAGAAGAAGAGGTTGAAAAGATGGATACCCTTTTAAGCCTTGCGATCACCGGAGGGGATGAAAGCTGGATTTAAACTCTCATGTTACATTAGAGTTCCTGATGAGTTATACATAAGCTAAAAAGAGTATGAGGATTTTCAGGAGGCAGAAATGGACGAAAAAAGGACAGGGTATATCAGCATCGGAGAGATGGCGAAGATGAACCGGACAACTGTGCCGACATTGAGGCTGTATGACTCAATGAAGCTGCTTACCCCATGTTATGTGGATGAAAAGACGCATTATCGGTATTATGATATCAAGCAGAATGCCAGATTGGACATGATTCAGTATATGAAAGAGCTGGGAATGGAATTAAAAGAGATTAAGAGTATCCTTGACCGGAAAGATCTGGATCTGATAGAAGATGTACTGATGCAGAAAAGAGAGCAGACACTGCAGGAGATGCAGGAGCTGAAATTTAAAATGGAGGCGATCGACCGGACTGTGGCATCGATTAAGCGTTATAAAAAATCTCCTGCAAGTGGAACTATCACGTTGGAGTATATTCCAGACCGTACTATTTATTCTATGACGGTGGATAAGAATTTTTATGATTACAATATTGATACATACGAACTGATTCTGAAGCAACTGAAAAATAAGCTGATAGAATGTGATATTCCACAGGTCTACTATTGTAATGCGGGAACGTTGATGAGCCGGAGAAGGTTTGAAGAGCAGATTTTTTATTCTAATGAGATTTTTATTTTCGTAGATGATAATTTTCCACTTCAGGACAGGGTACAGAAGATTGAAAATGGAATGTATGCATGTATTTATACGGAAGATTTTGATGAAGAACAGGAGTGTGCTGCAAGGCTGTTGGAATATTGTAAAAAGAACCACTATGAAATCTGTGGAGATTATATCTGTGAAGAGATCATGGAAATGCATATTTTTAATGAACGGAAAAGAGCCATGTATTTGCGGCTCCAGATTCCTGTAAAAATGAACAAATAATTTGTCGGATTTCTGTGACAAAAGATGATTGACTCTCAAGTTACTTCAGACTTTATACTGAACTTAGATAAAAATTTAACAAATGAAAAGGAAGATAAAAGGAATTTGTTAAGACAGAAACTGGTATTTCGGTACTGCTTGATCCGGTGTCTGTCAGGGCGATGAAAGCAGTACAGAGAGGAAGGTCAGTATGGAGAAAATTAAAGTAATTCAGTATGGATGCGGCAAGATGAGTAAGTATACATTACGTTATCTTTATGAAACCGGATGCCAGATCGTTGGTGCGATTGACTGTAATCCTGCAATCGTCGGAATGGACATTGGCGATTATGCAGGGCTGGGTGTAAAGACCGGAATCTTGATAAGTGATAATGCCGATGAAGTTCTGGACAATACAGATGCAGACATTGCAGTTGTTACTTTATTTAGTCTTGTAAGTGAATGTTTCCCTCACTATATGAAGTGCCTGAGCAGAGGAATCAGCGTTATCACAACTTGTGAGGAGGCAACTTACTGTTGGACGACAGATCCTGTCAGAGCGAATATTCTGGATGTGACGGCGAAAGAGAATGGCTGTACATTTGTCGGAAGTGGTATGGAAGATATTTTCTGGGTAAATATGGTTGGCATGGTAGCCGGTGGATGCCATAAGATCGAGAAGATTGAAGGTGCAGTAAGTTATAATGTAGAGGATTATGGACTGGCACTTGCCAAAGCACATGGTGTAGGTCTGACGCCGGAAGAGTTTGAAAAGCAGATTGCACATCCGGAAGAGATAGAGCCATCTTATGTATGGAATTCCAATGAGGCACTTGCTTCAAAGATGGGATGGACGATCAAGAGCCAGACGCAGAAATGTGTGCCATATTTTCATGATACAGATCTGTATTCATCTACTTTGGATGCGACGATTCCAAAGGGAAATTGTATCGGTATGGCAGCAGTTGTTACAACGGAGACATTCCAGGGACCGGTCATCGAGACGCAGTGTATCGGAAAGGTGTACGGAGCAGACGATGGAGATATGTGTGACTGGAAGATTACGGGAGAACCGGACACAGAGTTTCATGTTGTAAAACCGGCAACAGTGGAACATACCTGTGCAACGATCGTTAACAGAATCCCGGCAGTGCTTCTTGCTCCGGCAGGACTGGTAACGATGGATCAGCTGGAGGAAATTGCATATCCGACCTATCCGATGGAATTTTATCTGTAGTCAGATGCAGACTGTATTCTACAGATGAAAAGAATAGAAAGAAAATAAGATTAAAAATGAGATCCTGCTTTTTTAAGCAGGGTCTTTTTGCTACCTATTGCGAGATTCCTGCATAATATCTAAGTAAATATAAAGTGATGCAGGGAGAGAAAGGCGAATAATCTGATCCTGAGTTACTGTTCAGTGAACAGTAACCATAAAATCAATTATCATGCAGAAGGGAACTTTATTGTACAGCATTTGTTGTAAAATAAGGACGGAAACAGCAGAATGGTGGCAGGAATCTTTTCACGGTTGATATAAAAGAGACGTTTATGATAAAATAAAAAAGTGGTGATAAGATTTTTGAACGATTTTCTTTCAGGGATTTTATTGCCTTTTTTAGTAAGTGAAAATAAAATGGATAAAAAAGAGCCTGTATAGCAGGCTCATCCACACTCTGTGGGTCACATATGTGACGATTTGAAAAAATTCTTATTTGAACTTATGATGTAAATTAGTATGGTACTAACACAACTTTAGTATAAGAGTGAAAAAGATAAATGTCAATAGTTAGATTAAAGAAAAGAGTGCAAAGAAAAAGAAACCAAAGAAAAGAAAGAAAAAGGAACGAAGGAGGATGTTTATGGGAAAAGGGTATTATGTAGGGCTTGATATGGGAACTGGATCTGTTGGATGGGCTGTAACGGATGAAAGCTATCAGATCTTCAGACGTCACGGAAAAGCAATGTGGGGTGTAAGACTTTTTGAAAGTGCTAAGACTGCGGAAGAGCGGAGAATGTTCAGAACAGGAAGGAGAAGACTGGACAGACGGGGATGGAGGATTGAGATTTTGCAGGAGATTTTTGCAGAAGAGATCAGCCGGGTTGATCCTGGATTTTTTCTGAGAATGAAAGAGAGTAAATATTATCCGGAAGATAAAAGAGATATACAGGGAAATTGCCCGGAACTTCCGTATACACTTTTTGTGGACAAGACTTTTACGGATAAGGATTTTCATAAAAAGTATCCGACAATTTATCATTTAAGAAAGATGCTGATGGAGACGGAAGATACTCCGGATATGCGACTTGTTTATCTGGCACTGCATCATATGATGAAGCATCGGGGACATTTTCTTCTTTCCGGTGATATCAGTCAGGTTACTGAATTTAAAAATACATTCAATCAGTTTATTGAGAATATCAGAAATGAAGAGATGGATTTTGAAATTGAACTGGATGAAAGTGCGGTTCAGATGATTGAGGAAACGTTAAAAGATAAAAATCTTACCCGTTCAGCGAAAAAGGCGAAACTGGTAAAAGGATTAAATGCAAAAAATGTACGGGATAAAGCATTTTTGACATTACTTTCAGGTGGAACAGTAAAACTGAGTGATCTGTTCGGAATGGAAGAACTGAATGAAGGAGAGAGGCCAAAGATTTCTTTTGCGGATAATAGATATGAGGAATATGCGGCTGTCGTTGAAATGGAACTTGGTGAGCTGTACTATATCGTGGAGTCTGCAAAAGCCGTGTATGACTGGGCGATTCTTTCAGATATTTTGGGAGGAAGTACGTCTGTTTCTGATGCGAAAGTCAGAGCGTATGAAAAGCACAAAGCAGATCTGAAGTATTTGAAAGCTGTCGTAAAAGAGTATTTCCCGAAAGAAGTTTATAATGCTGTATTTGTGGAAAGTTCGGATAAGTTGAACAATTATCCGGCGTATATTGGCATGACAAAGAAGAACGGAAAAAAGGTATCGCTTGAGGGGAAACGGTGCAGCAGGGAAGAATTTATGGATTTCCTGAAAAAGAATATTGTTGTAAAGCTGCCGGATGAAGAAACTAAAATGTATCTGCAAAGCGAGCTTGAAAAGGATTCTTTTCTGCCAAAGCAGGTAAATAAGGATAATGGTGTTATTCCGTACCAGGTGCATAAATATGAACTGAAGAAGATTTTAGATAATCTGGGCGATAAAATTCCATTTTTAAAAGAAAATGCAGAAAAAATAGAAAAATTATTTAGTTTCAGGATTCCATATTATGTGGGACCACTTAGGACAGGCAATGGAGAAAATTCCAAATTTGCGTGGGCAGAGCGGAAAAGTACTGAGAAAATCTATCCGTGGAATTTTGAAAATGTAATTGATGTGGAGCAGAGTGCAGAAAATTTTATCCGTCGTATGACGAATAAATGCACTTATCTGATCGGAGAAGATGTATTGCCGAAAGATTCATTGCTTTACAGTAAATTTATGGTTCTGAACGAGTTAAATAATCTTCGGCTGGATGGACAGAAAATATCTGTAGAATTGAAGCAGAAGATTTATAGAGACGTTTTTTGCAGAAGCCGTAAAGTGACTCAGAAAAAACTGAAATCTTATCTGATCAGAGAGGGGATCGCCGGGAAAAATGTAGAATTGACGGGGATAGATGGAGATTTTAAAGGCTCATTGACAGCGTATCATGATTTTAAAGAAAAGCTGACAGGTGTGGAACTTACGCAGAAAGAAAAAGAAGAGATCATATTAAATATTGTGCTGTTTGGTGATGATAAGAAGCTTTTAAAGCAAAGACTAAAGAAAAAATTTCCGCAGCTTACCGAAAAGCAGATTAATACAGTCACTGCACTTTCGTATAAAGGATGGGGAAGATTGTCAAAAAAACTATTGGAAGAAGTTACTGTGCCTGCACCGGAAACCGGAGAGGTATGGAATATCATAACGGCATTGTGGGAGACGAATGATAATTTCATGCAACTGTTGGGCAAAGAATATCAATTTTCTGACAGGATAGAGGAGTTTAATGAGGAAAAGGCGGATCCGGAAGTGTCGTATCAGACAATAGAAGATCTGTATGTTTCACCTGCTGTGAAGAGACAGATCTGGCAGACATTACAGATCGTTCAGGAAATTGAAAAAGTTATGGGAGAAAAGCCAAAAAGAGTCTTTGTTGAGATGGCGAGAGAAAAGCAGGAAAATAAAAGGATGGAATCAAGAAAAAAGACTCTGTCAGATCTGTACAAAAAATGTAAAAAGGAAGAGCCGGAATGGATAGAAACTTTATGCACAAGTCTTGAGAAGCATGAAGAACACCAGTTAAGAAGTGATAAATTATATTTATATTATACGCAGAAAGGCAGATGTATGTATTCTGGTGAGCCGATCGATCTGGAAGATTTATGGGATAATACAAAGTATGATATTGATCATATTTACCCACAGTCAAAAACGATGGATGATAGCCTGAAGAACCGGGTACTGGTAAAAAAAGAATACAATGCCAAAAAATCAGATACTTATCCGATCGCAGCAGACATTCAAAAGAAAATGATGCCATTTTGGAAATCCCTTTTGACAGGAGGATTTATTCCAAAAGAAAAATATGACCGCCTGGTTCGGAATAATCCTCTGGATGCCAATGAACTGGCAGGATTTATTGAGCGTCAGATCGTTGAAACGCGACAGAGTACAAAAGCTGTTGCTGAAATTTTAAAGAAAATTCTTCCTGATACGGAAATTGTTTATGTGAAGGCAAAGACAGTTTCAAAATTCAGGCAGGATTTTGATTTTATTAAAGTGAGGGACATGAATGATCTTCATCATGCAAAAGATGCTTACCTGAATATTGTTGTAGGAAATGTTTATTTTGTAAAATTCACAAAAAATGCAGGCTGGTTTGTGAAAGAGAATCCGGGGCGAACATATAATCTTGAAAAAATGTTTATATGGGATGTCGCGAGAGATGGAGAAATCGCCTGGAAAGCGGGAAAGAGTGGCTCTATTGTTCAGGTCAGAGCCATGATGGAGAAGAATCATATTCTTGTGACGCGTCGATCCTATGAAGTAAAAGGTGGATTATTTGATCAGCAGATTCTGAAAAAAGGAAAGGGGCAGGTGCCGGTCAAAGAAAGTGATGAACGATTGCGGGATATCGGAAAATACGGAGGATATAATAAGGCAGCAGGAGCTTATTTTATGCTTGTAAGCTCAAAAGATAAGAAAGGAAAAGAGCAGAGAACGATTGAGTTCGTACCAATTTATCTAAAAGACAGAGTGGAAAAAGATATGGAAAGTGCCAGAAACTATCTGATGGAAGAACGTGGATTGAGAGAGCCGAAAATACTGATCAAAAAGATTAAAATTGATACTTTATTTAAAGTCGATGGATTTTATATGTGGCTTTCTGGAAGAACTAGTAATCAGTTGATTTTTAAAGGTGCAAATCAACTGATTTTATCAAAAGAGGATATGAAAACTTTAAAAAAAGTAGTGAAATATATTCAGAGACAGAAAGAAGATAAGAATGTAAAGATCAGTGTGCGTGATGGAATAACAGAAGAAGAGTTGCTAAAGCTTTATGAGACATTTTTAGATAAGATCCGGCACAGTATTTATGGGGTGCGACTCTCTTCACAGGAAAAAACGCTGGTCAATGGAAAAGAGAAATTTATTGATCTCTCCGTTGAAGCAAAGTGTCAGGTGTTGTATGAAATTCTGCATTTATTCCAGTGTCAGAGTGGAGCATCAAATCTGAAAATGATCGGAGGTCCGGCAAGTGCAGGAATCCTGGTCATGAATAATAATATCAGTAAATGTAAAAATATTTCTATTGTCAATCAGTCTCCTACAGGAATTTATGAAAAAGAGATTGATCTTTTAAGAGTATGAGCTGGCGGACGATCGTCATTACCAAAAGAGCTAAATTAGATTTACAACTTGGATTTATGGTGGTGAGAGGGGAACATACGACGAAAGTAGCGTTGAATGAGATTGCTGTAGTATTGATAGAATCTACAGCAGTCTCGCTCACGACCAGTCTGTTGGCAGAACTGACGAAAAGAAAGGTTAAAGTTATCTTTTGTGATGAAAAAAGAAATCCGTCATCAGAACTGGTCAGCTATTATGGAAGTCATGATACCAGTAATAAGATTCGTAAGCAGATTGCGTGGAGACAAAATACAAAAGAAGCTGTCTGGACGGAAATTGTATCTGAAAAAATCAGAAAGCAAAAAGAATTATTAGAATTATTGGGAAAGGAAGAAGCTGAGCTTCTGTCATCTTATTTACAGCAGATCGCATGGAATGATGAAACCAACAGGGAAGGACATGCCGCAAAAGTATATTTTAATGCATTATTCGGGCTTGATTTCACCAGAACAGAGGATAATCTTATCAATGCAGCTTTGAATTATGGATATTCAATTATTTTATCGTCCTTTACAAGGGAAATTGTAGCAAATGGATATATAACTCAACTGGGACTTTTTCATGATAATATGTTTAATCAGTTTAATCTGGCTTCAGATCTGATGGAACCGTTCAGACCGCTGGTGGATAAATGTGTTCTGGGAATGAAACTGGAGCAGTTTGAACATGAAGAAAAAATGTGGCTGGTTGATATCCTGAATCAGGAAGTACAGATTGACGGAAAAATCCAGTATGTGAGTAATGCAATAAAAATTTATTGCAAAAGTGTATTTGACGCATTGAATGAGGATGACAGTGCATTGGTTCGATTTTATAAAATTGAGTTATAGATTTATGAGGGTATTAGTATTTTTTGATCTTCCGGTAATAACGGGTGAAAATAAAAGAGCCTATAGAAAATTCAGAAAATATCTTCTAAAGAATGGATTTCTTATGCTGCAGGAATCAGTGTACTGTAAACTTGCATTAAATGGAACTGCAGTTAAGGCGATTGTAGATAATGTCCATAAGAACAAACCGGAAGAAGGTTTGATCCAGCTGCTGACGGTAACTGAAAAGCAGTATGCAAAGATGGATATTGTAATAGGTGAGACAAAAAGTGAAGTATTAGATACAGATGAAAGGCTGGTGATTCTATGAAGCTGGTACATATCAACCTGAATGAAGGTATTCTTGTCGATGCAATTAATTGCACAGAATGGGTAATAGAATCACCCGAATACTTTTCAGAATATGTAATGGAATTAGCAGGGCAGGTGGAAGGAAAAGAAGGCAGATTCGTATTATCAGATAATGAAAAAGAAGTTGATATTTCTAAAAATGTAGAGCTGATCTTTAATATTTTTGCATTAGATATAAATGAAAGAAAACTGATCAGCAAACTTTATATGGAATTGGAAAAGCTTACTGCGGACGAACGATTCTATGTGAAAACCCAGGAAATGAAGCAATATCTGCAAGAGTATTTATTACAGCTTGAACAGGAGACAGACTATATCCTTGATCTTGCGGATGAAATAGATTTTGCCTCATTATTTAAAGCTTTTGGTATTAAATATGAGGTACTGGAAGAAAACTTCTTAGAACGTCTTGTGAGATATATGCGAATAGTGGAACGATTATTAAAGAAAAAGCTTTTTGTATTTGTTAATTTGCGAAGTTATTTATCAAATCAGCAGATTGATGAATTAATAAAAGAAGCGACGTATCAGGAAATTCAGCTTTTATTGATTGAAACCTGTGCGAGAGATTGCATTGAGGGTGTAACAAGGTATATTATAGATAAAGATGGATGTGAAATATAACATCCTAACAGTTTGAGTACCTGTATTTTATGCGAATGATGGCATTTCATTTTTGAATTTGAGGTTTGAGAATGATGTAAAAATGTATGGTACTCAAACGAGGGTAAGGCTCATTGCTTCAATCGCACCGTTTGAGAATGATGTAAAAATGTATGGTACTCAAACCTGACACCCCTTTCGGATGTACCTTTCTACGTTTGAGAATGATGTAAAAATGTATGGTACTCAAACGACGGTTGTCGCGTCGCAGCCCAGTGACTCGTTTGAGAATGATGTAAAAATGTATGGTACTCAAACTTTTCCGATTCCTCCTTTTGGTGACATTACGTTTGAGAATGATGTAAAAATGTATGGTACTCAAACGGATATCCTGGTCAAGATATCCGCACTTTTGTTTGAGAATGATGTAAAAATGTATGGTACTCAAACGGAAGAAAACGAATCCTTCACCTATGAATGGTTTGAGAATGATGTAAAAATGTATGGTACTCAAACGTTGGCAAAAAACATTTAATAAGCTGTTCAGTTTGAGAATGATGTAAAAATGTATGGTACTCAAACAGAATTCTGATGATATTGCAACATCGGAAGGTTTGAGAATGATGTAAAAATGTATGGTACTCAAACATGTCTATGTACGCAGGAAGTTCAAGCGCAGTTTGAGAATGATGTAAAAATGTATGGTACTCAAACCCTGTTAGCTCCCTACATCGTTACCAGTTTGTTTGAGAATGATGTAAAAATGTATGGTACTCAAACTGAATCTCTGCGAATGTCTTTCTCGCATTGTTTGAGAATGATGTAAAAATGTATGGTACTCAAACAGAAAAATTTTCAGAGTGGCAAGTGATACCGTTTGAGAATGATGTAAAAATGTATGGTACTCAAACAGAGTTAAGCTCCTTTTCTCTCCATGTTACGTTTGAGAATGATGTAAAAATGTATGGTACTCAAACTAGCTTCTTCAAATGTCTGTGTCTTTGTGTGTTTGAGAATGATGTAAAAATGTATGGTACTCAAACTAGGAGAGGTAACGGAGTACAGCACCTCAGTTTGAGAATGATGTAAAAATGTATGGTACTCAAACCAGGGCGTGACGATTGGGGCAAGGGAATTAGTTTGAGAATGATGTAAAAATGTATGGTACTCAAACATTAGTGCTAAAGTACTTTGCACACTACCGTTTGAGAATGATGTAAAAATGTATGGTACTCAAACATCCGTATGCCATAGCGTTACACCGTTGTCGTTTGAGAATGATGTAAAAATGTATGGTACTCAAACTGAGC
>UMIP01062631.1_pt1 | contig 19377 bp, 19 predicted proteins | sample 1965751 | NCBI WGS metagenome assembly UMIP01 (sample SAMEA4836117, study PRJEB28245) | human gut metagenome | biome: gut microbiome; material: fecal sample | place: Denmark | collected 2008
ATTGCGAATTTAGATGTTTTGTGAGAAAGAGCGACAGCGTCGCACAGTCCTTCAAATTTTCCGTATTCCTTTTTTCTTCCGTTTTTCGTTTGAAAAACAACCAGCTGAAAAGTTTATATACCATTGTTTGTGATTATGTTTGACTTGAAGCTTAAATTAGAATAATCTGTTTTTGCACCGGCAGATAACCGGTGCGAGGTTTAGAACCCTCTTGTAAGTTGCTTACGGATAGTAGGTGTAAAACTGCCTTTTGGTCTATGACTGGGAGGCAGTTAATAAGGCATTTGCATATGCTCAATACGCTGCACAATTCTTACAATTGGTTCTAACTCCCAGTCACCCGTATCAGGTGACTGTTTTGCTATTGATAAAACAGGAAGTTAGAAAGGAAAATCAAAAGAAAACAAAGCTTTGTGACTTTTTTGAAATGCCGGCGGAATTGCTGCCGATACGGTGCGAAAGCGCCGGGTCGGTTTTGTCGGGGTACGGATCTTCGACGACAGGCCGGATATTTTTATCATCCGTTTTTGACTCAAATTTTAAGGAACTGAAATATGAAAAACAGACTTTTGTTTACAACAGCGTTGATTGCTGCAGCTTTTGCGGTTTCCGATGCCCGCGCGGAAAGACTGGTCGTTTCGTCGGGGGAAGAAGAAGCTGTCAATGCCGAAATGTCGGCAAATGACAACAGTGAACTCCAGGGCGGCGCAATCCTCAATTCGGGAAAACTGACCGTTGCCGACGGCGTCGTTTTCAACGGCAATGCCGGTTCCGTCGGCGGTGCCGTTTCGACCGTTGATGCGTCCGGCGCGGCCGTAATCGGCGACAACGTGTCTTTTATCGGCAACACTTCCGCCATGCAGGGCGGCGCTTATCACAATCAGCGCGCAACCAGCACCATCGGCGACAATGCCAAATTCCATAACAATATGGCCATCGGTTACGGCGGCGGCGCCGTTTATCAGGATACCGACGGCCGGGAAGCTGTGCTGACGATCGGTGACAATGCCGAATTCAAAGGAAACAAAAGCGAAACTTCCCACGGCGGCGCGGTCATGAATTTCAATGCCGGTGACAAAGCCGAAATTACCATCGGCAAAAACGCCGTCTTCAGCGGAAACTCTGCCGGCAAAACCGGCGGTGCCGTTGCCAACTGGGGTGGCAGCATGCGGCTCGGCGAAGGAGCCTCTTTTGCCGAAAACCGTGCGGCGACCGACGGCGGCGCCGTTTATAACGCAAACTACGGCGGCAAAAACGCCGAAATGACGATTGCCGGCGTAAGCGTTTTTGAAAACAATGAAGCAACGGGGCTCGGCGGTGCCGTTTATAATGACGGCAAGCTGAATATGGGCGGCGCCGTTTTTTCCGGCAACAAGGCGGGCGGCAAGTTAAACGACGTCTATAATGCCGGCGAACTGAACTTTACCGGTGACGTTACGCTTGACGGCGGTATTGCCGGCAACGGTACCACCACTTTTGCCAAAGACACCGTTTTGACGGTTAAGACGGGCACGACGACCATCAGCAACGATGTTGTAAACAAAGGGGCAACCCTGTCGCTTGTCTTTGCCAACGGATATGCGGGCGGCGAATATGATCTGATTACGGAAGAGGGCTCGCTGGACAAGGAATTCAACATTGCCCAGAACGCCTTGTATAATATTAAGGCTATAATATTAAGGCCAACGAAAACGGCTCTTATACGATCAGCAAAAAAACAGCCGGCGACTTTGTCGCTTCGACCGGTGCAAACGTCAACCAGGCCAATACCATCAGCGCCGTTGCCGGCAGCAAAACCGGCAGCGCACGTTTTGACGCGGTGGCAGAACGTATCGGTGGCCTGATCCAGTCGGCTCACGCTTCCGACGTCCAGACCGCTTTGAATGCGGCGACGGCTCTTGCGCCTGAAGTTGCGCCGATGGTTACGCAAAGCGAAAGCCAGACGGTTAACCAGGTGTTCGGTGCCGTTTCCACGCGTTTGAGCGGCGGTGCGATTGCTGCTGCCGGTGAAGCCGGAGCAGAAGGCGTTTCTTCCGGCGACAACGTTTTTGAACGGGTTGCCATGTGGATTCAGGGAATGTTCAACCGTTCCGAGCTTGACGATACGGCAAAAACCAAAGGCTTTGACGCCGATTCCGCCGGGGTTGCCATGGGTTTGGAAAAACGCGTGAACGATCAGGTCAAGCTGGGTATCGGTTATGCCTATACCAACACCGACATTGACGGCTTTATGCGTTCGACCGACGTTGATACCCATACGGCGATTTTGTACGGCGAATACAAACCTTCCGCATGGTTTGTCAACGGCGTTGTTTCGTACGGCTGGTCCGATTATTCGGAAAGCAAAAACGTGGCCGGTTACAATGTTAACGCCGACTATGACGCAACTTCTCTCGGTCTGCAGGCGATGACCGGTTATGAAATGCAGGTCAAAGGCTTTAACCTGACTCCGGAAGCAGGACTGCGTTATGTCCATACCAGTCAGGACGCTTATACGGATACGGTTGACCAGCGGGTTTCTGCCAACGATTCCGACATCCTGACCGGCGTGATCGGCGCCAAAGCGGACAGGGAATTTACGCTTGAAAACGAGATGACCCTGCGTCCTGAAGTCCGGGTTGCCCTCACTTATGATATGTTTAATGATGCGGGCGGTTCGGTCGTTACTTTGGCCAACGGCGCGGCATATCGCGTCGACGGCGAAGCTTTGGACCGCTTCGGTGTTGAACTCGGCGCCGGCCTGACGGCGGAAGTCAACGACAATGTCGAATTGTCGCTCCGTTATGAAGGACAGTTCCGTGACGATTATACCGACCATACCGGTCTGTTAAACGCCAAATATAAATTCTGACGTTTGTTCGGACGACAAAAAACGGAGAGGACTGCCTCTCCGTTTTTTTTCGGGTTCTGGTCTTGCGTCCGCTTTTTGGTTTTCGGAGCAGACGCTTTTTTATAAACTTGACAAAAAAATGAAAATAAAATATAATTTTTTCCGCAAATCAATTACCAGTAAATTATTAACCGTAAAAATAAAAAATGTATGAAAAAATTTTTCGTTGCTTTGTTTCTGATCGTCGGCATCATCACCGTTCACCTGTTTGTCAGTGAGATCATTTATCTTCAGATTGCCGATCTGCTGTGGCTTTTCGTTTACGGAATCGGGCTGTCAAAAATTGACGAGCGAGAATTCGTGGACAGAAGAAACCGGTTGCGTCTGGGAAAAATGTTTAGGAACGGAATCTTGTTCAGATTGGTGCCGCTGATCGTTTATGTGGGAACAGTGGCGGCAACGTTGTTCAGCGTTGAGTTTTTGTTCAGCCTGCTGATGTTTCTTCTCGTGGCGGTGCTTTTCACGATATCTTTGTTCTCCGATCTGTTCGGCTGTATCAAGGGTGATGATTAAAGGCAAAATTCGTTTATTGATTTTAACGGTCCGACCCGTAAAGGGTCCGGCCGTTTTTTTATGATTTGAACATCCTTCCGGGCAGGCGAATGCGGACATTCTGATCCAATCGTCAGACTTGCGGAACTTCAATGATAGGCGTTCAGGATTCAAAACACGTTGATGCCGTTTGTTCAGCAGATGAAAGTTTGTGCGGCAAAAACGCCGAAGACGTCATGCAGGCGGACGGGAAAGGGCGGCGATGCCGTTCAGTCGCCGGAATAGCGGGAATACTTCCATTTCAAAATCTGTTCGGTTGACAGGTTGGATTGCTTTTTTGCCTCATATTCCCTTTGTTCGGCTTTCTTGCGCGCAATTTCCTTTTGCCGCCGGGCTTCTTCGATTAAAGCCGCTTCCCGTGCGCTTTTGGGAGAGCCGTTGTCTTCCGTTTGTTCAAACCCGTAAAGGGCGGCCAGTTCGCTTATGCTGACGTCGAGCGTTTTTTCTTTTCCGGCTTCGCGCATTTGACGAAAACGCTCAAGAATAACCGGTTCGTATTTTCCGGCGTCATATCCGGGTTTGCGCCGTTCGGGACCGTAAGCCGCTTCATAACCCATTTCCGGCCGGCCGAACCCGTAGTCGGTCAGGATCAGTCCGTTTTCCACGCTGTCAACCCCCGGGTTAATCGTCCGCCGCATTTGCAAAATGGCATCGTGGTTAAGGCAGTTTTCCTGCCGGCTTTGTCCGGCCGGCATAAAGTCTACAAAAACCTGTCCGGGATAAAGTTTTTGGTTTTCGCTGCATACGACACGATAAACGTCTTTCATGTTTTCTCCTGCTGCTGGTTATGGATATTGTCGGATTATAACCGAACGGAGCGTTTTTGTCCAGCGCCGTTTCGTACGGCTTTTTGCCGGGCGGGCAAAACAAACCCCGGCCGGAGCCGGGGCTTTGTTTTCAGACGTTTTCCTCCGTCTTTTCCGCTGCCGGCAGTTTTTCCTCCTGTTCTTTGTTTTTCAGATAACGCCGGGTAATTTTCAGCGCGTTTTGGAAAGAAGAGGCGATGGAAATGGTGTGAAAGTCGATTCCTTCTTTCAGAAAAGCGTTGTGCAGAACGCGCCGCGGCTGTTTCTTGACGTTGGAAAGAATAATTTTCGTGTCGTATTTTTTTACTTTTTTGATGAATTCGATGATGATGTTGGCGCCGGTGGCGTCAACGACCGGAACGTATCCCATCCGCAGAATCAGTACCTTCGGCGCTTCGCCTATTTTTTGAAAAAAGTGCGATACCTGGGAAGCCCCGCCGAAAAACAGCGGACCGGAAAGTCTGAGCGACATCACGCCTTTTTCGTGCAGAACCTGTGTCAGGTCGCGGCCGCCGCCGTCTTCTTCCAGCACCTGTTCGTCGGTTTCAATTTCGATTTCCCGGCTCATGCGGTGCATAAAGATAATGCTGGCCATGATGAAGCCGACGCTGATGGCGGTGTTGAGGTCGACCAGAACGGTCAAAAGCAGGGTGACGACAAGGGTGTAACGGTCGCCGCGCGGTCCCTGCAGCAGTTTGAAGATTTTTCCCAGCCCCATCATGTTCCAGCCGATCAGAACCAGCACCGCCGACAGGCAGGCCAGCGGAATGTATTTGGCGGCCGGCGCCAACAGCAGCATAAACAGCAGCAAAAATACCGACTGCATGATGCCCGATACCGGGGAATAGGCTCTGGCCTTGAAGTTGGCGGCGGTTCTGGCAATGGCGCCGGTGGCCGGTACGCCGGCAAAGAACATGCAGAAGATGTTGGCGGCGCCTTCCGCCACCAGTTCGGCGTTGGAATTGTGGTTGTCGCCGCTCATGCCGTCGACGACGGTGGCGCTCAAAAGCGATTCCACGCCGGCCAGAAAAGCGATGGTCAGGCCGCTCGGCAGCACTTTGAGCAGCAAATTGACCGAAATGTCGGGCATTTTCGGCATCGGCAGAAAATGCGGCACGCCGCCGAATTTGTTGCCGATGGTGTCAATGTTAAGGCCGAAGACGGCGACCAGCAGCGTGGCGCCGGTAACGCAGACAAGATAGGCCGGCAGCTTCAGTTTTTTGATCTGCATGTAAAGGATAGCGGAAAGCGATAACAAAGAAATGACCAGCGAAGCGGCGCTGAAAGAGTTAAGGTTGGCGAGGTAACTTTCCCATTTGGGCAGGAATTCGGCCGGCACGTTTTCTATTTTCAGCCCCAGCAAATCCTTGACCTGGGTGGAAATCAGCGACAGTCCGATGCCGGCGGTAAAGCCGACGACCACCGGATAGGGAATGTATTTGATGTAAGAGCCGAGACGCAGATAACCGCTGATGACGAGTACGCAGCCGGCGATCAGCATGGTGGCGGCCAGGCCGTTGTAGCCGTAGTTTTGCATAACGTTGAAGATGACGACGACAAAAGCGCCGGTCGGGCCGCCGATCTGGTAGCGGCTGCCGCCGAGCAGGGCGATGAAAAATCCGGCGACGATGGCGGTGTAAAGTCCCTGTGCCGGCGTAACGCCGGAAGCGATTGCCAAAGCCATTGCCAGCGGAATTGAAATGACGGCGACGGTTATTCCTGAGATGCAGTCGCGGCGGAATTTTTCCGTGTCATAGCCCGTTTTAAGGACTTCGTAAATTTTCGGAGCAAATTGTCTGCCGTAAAATTGTTGAAATTTTTTCCAAAGTGCCAGCATGATGAGTCGTCTTTCTTTTTTTTGCTTGTTTTTTAAACCGTGGTAGGAATACAACTTTTTTGACGGCTGTCAAGAGATTGACAAAAAATATTTTCGATTTTTGAAACGGCCGGCCGGGCGACGGAAAGAAAGCGATGCGTTTTTGTCCCGTATCCGTGTTTCCGGGCATAAACTTCCGCCGGCTGCCGCAAGCGGCATAGCCGTTCCGGACATCAAACGCCCGGTCCAAGAGCTTTGCAATCTTTGCGGCCGGGACGAGATACCTGCATCTGCCTGCGCAGACGCCCGAATCATAAAAAAACACTCCCGAAACCTGCCCGGGAGTGTTTTTGCCGCATAAACGAACTACAGGCTCTGGCCGCCGCGGCCGCTCAGCGCTTTCATTTGCCCGGCAGTCAGCGTTTTGCCTTTGCTGTTATTGTTTTGCAAAGCGTTTGCCGGTTGCTGCGGTTTGTTTTCCTGCGGATTAAGATAAGGATTGTTGCCGCGGCGCATTGCTTTCAGCAGTTCGGCGTCGTTCAGTTTCTTCACGCGGGCGCGCTCTTCGGGGGTACGGCTCATGACGTCGTCGGGAATTTTGCGCGTCATCTTTTCCCAGTCCGCCAGCGTGTGGTTTTCGTCTTTCAGGTATTCGTCTTTCAGGTTTTTCCAGAACTGCTTGTCTTCCGGCCAGCCGGCGATGATGGTGGCGTTGTGTTTTAACAAGGCGTTTTTGGAAAAAGTCTTTTTGTGTTCTTCGTTGTCGGAGTGCAGGCCGATGGTTGCTTCTCTGCCCTGGGATTTGCAGTGTTGAACCAGATCGGCGCAGACTTTGTCGTTAATTTCTTCAAAACTGCTGCCTTCAAGGATGCTGCCGTCGCTTCCCCGCGCGATAAACTTGCCGTTTACCTGTTCAAGGCCGTAGCTTTTGCCCTGACCGTTGCCTATGTTTTCTTTGTCTTTTTCAACGAAATTGTCGGCGCTGATGCCGTTGAGGTTGCCGTTCTTCTCGGCATATTCCCTGGCTGCCGATTTGAAGCGTTCCGCGTTGAATTTGTCACCGTGCTGCGCTTGCATTTCGGCGGCTTTTTGCTCAATTTCGTCGTTAAAGGATTTGACTTCCGGTTTGATTTCGTTTTCCGGCCGGGCTTTTTTTCTTCTTCGATATCTTCGCTGTTGTCCATGGCAGTTCCTTCCTGATTAAAATATATGGAAAAGTATAGACATAAAAACGGCAAAAGTCAACGGAATTGCCGTTTTTTCCGTTTGCCTGCGAGTAGAAAACGCAAACAAAAAGATGCGCGGGATTTTTCATATTAAGCTTTACCGAACCGCGCGCTTGGCGCGAGTTTTTCACGGTACAAAAAACCCCGGCGGATTGCCGGGGTAAAAACTTTGGAAAGATCAGGCGCTTCGCTTGAAATATTTGCGATCAAAGCTTTTGCGCAGCTGCTTTTCCCAGTTGCGGACGGAACCGAACTTTTGTTCAAACCGGTGAACAAAAGTGTAGTTGCGTTCGACGGCCAGTTTCCAGATATGGGGATTGCCGGATTTTTTAATGATCCGGCTGGCCTCGTAGCTCAGCGGATGATTTAAAACCAGCTCCCAGGTAAGGATGCTGTCGCCGCGGAAAATCAGCGCCCGCTCCGCTTCGACGGTTTGCGGCCGGAAAAGGCGGATATAAGCGAATATCAGTTCGAGCGGCGCCGTTCGGAAGAACAGGATTTCCGCATTCGGCTTCCACTTCCGCGCGTACTCGCGCACCTTTTTCCAGTCTTTTGACGCCAGCAGGGAAATTTCTTCCTCTTCGCTCAGCAGTTTGCTGAAACAAGCGCCCGCGGCCATCAGAAGCTGTGACGTCACGCCGTATTCCTTTTCGCTTTTATAAGCAAGCGGCGAACATATCATGTTATGTCGCAGCCATTTGAGAAAGTCCGCCTTGGCTTCTTCTTCCGAGCGGTCGTCCGGCGGCAGGATGCCGCGTCGGCGCAGTTCGGAAAAAAGGCGGTAATTCCACATTTCCGGGTGAACCGTCTGCTGCAGTTCGATCCATCTTTCCCCGCCGGCAAGAAGCTTGCGCTGGGCGGAAAGAGTTTGGATGCCGCGGCAGCAGATGTAATAGAAACGTTCTTTTTCTCCGCCGTTGACCAACAGTTCCGTTTCCTCTTCGGCGGTTTTGAAAAATACGGGATGCGTCCCCTCGATAATAATGCTGTTCATAGTTTTTTTCATGCCTTCTACTTGACTTGAAGGGCTTTTTTTAAATAGTTAAATAATTTAAAGTTGACAAAGTAATTTGTGTTGCAAAAAAATTTGAACATATTCCGCAAATTTTGTCAAGTAAAATAAAAGAAGAGAGGTTCGGTCAAAAAGCGTGGTTTGGCCAAAATGCCGGAGACCAAAAAAAATCCCCCGCTTTTCGGCGGGGGATTGTCGATTTTTGAACCGTTATTCGGCCGGGACGGTGTCGGCTGCGTCGTCTTCGCAGAATTTGTACGAATAGATGTAACAGTCATCCTTGTCGTCGTAATATTCCTTCAGGACGGCCTCCAGCTTGAAGCCGCAGGATTCGTAAAATTTGCGGGTCGGCAGGTATTGCTCGGTCCCTTCGGTTTTGACGAAAAGCTTTTTGCCGCCGAGTTCGCGCACGGTTTCAAGCAGCCGGGCGATCATTTTGCGGCCGATGCCGTGCCCGCGGTAGCTGCTTAAAGTGGAAATCAGGTGCAGTTCGTAAGCGGAATTGCAGTCCTGGATTTTGCCGAAACAGGCATAACCGACGGTTTTGCCGTTGTCTTCGGCAAGCAGGAAACTGGGTTATTCCACATTGTCGTTGGCGTGCCGCTGCCCGTCAAGGGCGCTGTGCGCAAGGTTGACGCTGATTTCAATGTCGGTGGCGTCAAAAAAGCCGGTAGAAGCCGAAATTTTCCGGATCGCTTCCGGATCCCGGGAATTCAGTTTGTTTCTGAAAGAAAGCATAATTACACTCCTTTCAGAACCGATAAGCCCTCGCAGAGATAAGAAAAACCAGACGGCTGGTTCAAAGTTTGAAACGAATTGTCAATGCCCCGCAAACGGTTGTTTTTTCGGGGAGGTTGGTTGCTTTGCACCGCAATCGGTGTTACTGCGTACATAAAAACTCCATACTTGTTAATCCGGTGCAAACGCCGATTTCTGTCCTTCGGACTTCCGTCGCTTGCATTCTTATTATACTATCCTTTGCGGTTTTTGACAAGGGGGAACGTTTTTTTTTGCTCCGTCGGGGGTGCAAAAGCTTTGGACAAGAGGTTTGCGGCTGTTGACTGTCCGGGAAAACCGGTCTATAACAAAGCGAAATTCGGGTCTTTTTATTGAAAGTAAAAAATTATGGAAAAACTGAAACAACTGTTTACCGACCATTATGTCATTCCCGAGGAGTGGCTGTGGGTCATTTTCGGCGTTGTCGTTTTGCTACTGCTGTTTTTTGACCTCTTTTTGTTCAACCGCAAGAACGAAGTGCCAAACTTCTGGCATACTCTCAATTTGTGCATTATCTACATTTTGGCGGCCTGTGTGTTCGGGGTGTTTATCATCTATGAGGAAGGGGTTGACAAGGGAATGGACTTTTTCACCGGCTTTCTGGTGGAAAAGAGCCTTTCGCTCGACAACATTTTCATCATGTCGCTGATCTTTTCCAGCCTCGGGGTGCCGCGGATGTACCAGCACCGGGTTTTGTTCTGGGGGATCCTCGGCGCAATCGTCATGCGCGCTCTGCTGATCCTGGTCGGGGAAACGCTGATCTCGAACTTCCACTGGGTATTGTACGTCTTTTCCGCCTTCCTCGTCTACACCGGGGTCAAGATGCTGTTGCACAAGGGCGAAGAAGAGCCGGCGTTTGAAGAAACCCGGATGTTTAAGTTCTTTTCCAAAATTTTTCACGTTACCGGCAAGATCCACGGCGAGCATTTCTTTGTCAAGGAAAACGGAAAACACTACATTACGCCTCTGTTTTTTGCCCTGATTACGATTGAAACCATGGACGTGATTTTCGCGCTGGACAGCATCCCCGCGATTTTCCTTATCACTCAGGACGTGTTTATCGTCTATACCAGCAACATTTTCGCCATCCTCGGCCTGAGGGCTCTGTATTTCCTGCTGGAGGCGGTTGTTCACAAGTTCAAATACCTGAAGCCGGCGCTGTCGATCATTCTCATCTTTATCGGTTTGAAGATTTTTGCGCCGAGAGTCCTCGGTTTTGAACTTGAAGCCTGGCATTCCTTAAGCGTTACGTTCGGCCTGCTGTTTGCCGGCATTGCCGTTTCCCTGTGGAAGGCAAAAGACGAAAAATCGCCGGAAGCGTAAGCACGTTCCGCCGTTTTGAAAGCCGCTCCGGCAACGGGCGGCTTTTTTGTTGTCTTCATCGGCGTTTTATGCTAAATTGGCCTTCGTAAAATGAAGAAATGAGGAATTTTATGACAGAAAATTCGGATTTTTGGTTTGATTACGACCGCACGCCGCGCGACGTCACCGATATGAACGGGCGGCGGCTGGAGATCGGGGAGGAACCGGTCAAAGTCACCGTCTTTGCGCCCGGTTTCGGCAGAAAATACCCATGGGGACACGTGCAGATGGAATACGAAGGGCTGGTGATCGACTTTGAAGCCGGCGGCATGCGGAACCTGAAAGCCGACCAGCCGCAGATATTTGAAGAAGGCGTTCGTCATTATTACGTTTTTCCGGCTGCGGCCGGCATCAGCCGCGAACGGCTGCGGGAGGCGATTCTTCGCCGCCGGGGGCAGACGGGAGATTACAGCCTGCTGTCGAACAACTGCGCCGACCAGGTGAGGACGGTTATGGAAGAAGCCGGAGCGCGGGGAATTAAAGAGTTCGGCCCGCTTGAAATTTCCGTTCCCGAACGGATCGGCGGCTGGTGCGCCGGCCGCGGCGTGGAAATCGACGTTCACACCACTAATCTCTATCGTCTGGAAAGAAGGAAAGACTTCGGCCGGCTGAAAAGAATGCTGGCTTATTCAAAGCGTCTGCTGGCGGGGGAATATGCCGTGGAGGAATGGCTGCCCGACGGCGGCAGCGGCGAACAAATGCGCGATTTTATGGTGCGCCGTGCGGTTCAGGAAATCAGACGCATCGTGCGAACCAACAGCAACGATTTCGGAACCGGCAAGGTCTTTGTCGATTACCTGATGGAAAAATGCGGAGAAAGTTCGTTTCTCGAACAATACGGCATCGCCGGGGAAATGCAGCGTACGGCTTATCTGCGCCATCCCGAGCGCGAAGCGTGGTATCTTGCCCGGCGGGAAGGGCCGGGCGGCTTCAGAAACGTGAAAAACGACGGCCGGAGCTGATGCGGGCTTGAATTTCGGCCGACAAAACATATATCGGATTGAAACAACAAAAGTCAAAGGGGTGTCTGATGAAAAAAGAAAAAATCAGAAAAGAAACGGAAGATAAAAACACGGTTTACGTCCGCGGCGCCGAGAGCGTGCCCGAGAAGGCGGCGCCGGAAAGAGTGGCCGAAGAAAGGCCGGCCTACAAAAGACCCGGTTTCAAAAGACCGCCGCCGCCGCCGCGGGGACCGTTGCCGGAAGAGGGCGAAAGTTGTCCCCGCCGCTGCCGGACGGCTGCCGCAATGGTGCTGGCTGCCGGTATTGCGCTGGGCGGTTTTTTCCCCGGCTACTATTACTATCAGTCAAAAATCAACGCCAACAGCGTAACCGTCAAAGGCCTGGCCGAACGTGACGTCCGTGCCGACATGGCGGTCTGGTCGCTGCAATTCGTGGTGACCGGCAACGATTTGTCCGAACTCCAGCCGCAGATACTCGGACAGGCCAAAACGATTGTCGCCTTTCTGAAAAAGCGCGGTTTTGCCGAGGAGGAAATTTCGGTCAGCCCGATCACGACCAATGACCTGTTTGCCAATCCGTACCAAAATACGGCGGAAACGAACGGCCGCCGCTTTATTCTGACCCAGTCGGTCGAATTGCAGACAAACAAAGTCGACGCGGTGGCCGACGCTCTGACCGCAAGCAACGAACTGATCGCCGGCGGCATTGTTTTCAGCCAGGATTACGGCGGCGGTTCCAGAGTGTCGTATTTGTTTACGAAATTGAACGACATCAAGCCCGAGATGCTGGAAGAGGCGACCCGCAACGCCAAAGAAGCCGCATTGCAGTTTGCCAAAAACAGCGGCAGCAAGGTCGGCAAAATCCGCCGCGCCAGCCAGGGCGTGTTCTCGGTACAGCCGAAAGTGGACGCTCTTAATATGCAGGAAAACCGACAGATCGACAAGAAGGTGCGGGTGGTTTCCACCGTCGAATACTGGCTGAAATAGAAAATTCGTCCGGATTTTTTTGCAACGGGGAAATTCCCCGTTGTTTTTTGCCGGTATCCGTGCTAACGTGATATTGTTTTTGAAACTGTTTTAAAAAAAGGAAAAATTCATGGAAACGAAAGTAGCCGTTGTCGCCGTCGTCGTCGAAGACCGCGATTCCGTCGAACGCCTGAACGAAATTCTGCACGACTATGCCGATTATATCATCGGCCGGATGGGAATTCCCTACCGCGCGAAAAAGATCAATATCATCAGCGTGGTGGTTGATGCGCCGCACGACGTGATCAGCGCATTGTCCGGCAAAATCGGCAATTTGAAAGGCGTTACCGCGCGAACCGTCTATTCCGGCGCCGGCGAATAGCCGTTTTGTCAACTGACGGGGAAGAATGTTCTGACCCATAAGAAAGAGGTGTTTATGTATAATCCCGAATCATTGAAGGCTGAGGAATTTATCAGCCATGAAGAAATATTGTCGACTTTGGAATATGCCGAAGCCAACAAAAACAACATAGCGTTGATTGATGAAATTCTCGACAAGGCAAAACTGCGCCAGGGTCTTTCCCATCGCGAAGCTTCGGTTCTGCTGGCCTGTGAACTGGCGGACAAAAACGCGGAAATCTGTGCGCTGGCCGAACAGATAAAAAAAGACTTTTACGGCAACAGGATTGTTTTGTTTGCGCCGCTGTATCTTTCCAACTATTGCGTCAACGGCTGTGTCTATTGTCCGTATCATGCCAAAAACAAACATATTGCCCGCAAAAAAATGACGCAGGAGGAAGTGCGCCGCGAAGTGATCGCCCTGCAGGACATGGGGCATAAGCGGCTGGCGATCGAAGCCGGAGAAGATCCGGTCAACAATCCGATCGAATATATTCTGGAATGCATCAAAACGATTTACGGCATTAAGCACAAGAATGGCGCCATCCGCCGGGTCAATGTCAATATTGCCGCCACCACGGTGGAAAATTACCGCAAATTGCACGAGGCCGGGATCGGCACTTATATCCTGTTTCAGGAAACTTATCATAAGGAAAGCTACGAGCAGCTGCATCCGACCGGACCGAAGCACAATTACGCCTGGCATACGGAAGCGATGGATCGGGCAATGGAAGGCGGCATCGACGACGTGGGACTGGGCGTTTTGTTCGGGCTGGAAAGATACAAGTACGAATTTGCCGGCCTTCTGATGCATGCCGAACATCTGGAAGCGGTGCACGGCGTCGGTCCGCATACAATCAGCGTGCCGCGGATTCGCGCTGCCGACGACATTGATCCGGCCAGTTTTGCCAACGGCATCGACGACGACACGTTTGCCAAAATCGTTGCCTGCATCCGCATTGCCGTTCCTTATACGGGAATGATCGTTTCCACCCGCGAAAGCCAAAAATGCCGCGAGCGGGTTTTGCATTTGGGCATTTCGCAAATCAGCGGCGGCTCAAAAACCAGCGTCGGCGGCTATGCCGAGCCGGAACCGGAAGAAGAAAATTCCGCTCAGTTTGACGTCAGCGACACCCGCACGCTGGACGAAGTGATCAATTGGCTGATGACGATGGGCTACATTCCGAGCTTTTGCACCGCCTGCTACCGCGAAGGCCGTACCGGTGACCGTTTCATGGCTTTGTGCAAAAGCAAACAGATACAAAACTGCTGCCATCCGAACGCGCTGATGACGCTTAAGGAATATCTGGTCGATTATGCTTCGCCCGCAACCAGAGAACTCGGTCTGGAGCTGATCAAAAAAGAACTGTGCAGCATCCCGCGGGAAAAGGTGCGCGACATCGTGGTTGAGAGACTGGAGAAAATCGAAAACGGCGAGCGCGATTTCCGTTTCTGAAGTCAGTTTCCGGCGGTTGTCCCCGGTGCTTTGCGCCGGGGACTTTTTTTATGCGCCGAACGCGGATACCGACATGCCGGCCCGTCTGTGAGGCCTGCGAAGCTTTTCGGGGCGGGCGTTTTAGGTTTGAATGAGCCGATTCCGCCTGCGTCGGCCGGCGGAAGTTTAGTTTTGCCGTTTGCCTTTTTGCATTTCCCGCCGTTACGCCTTTTTGTTTTCTTGTCACTCCTTCATGAAAAAAATATTGAAAATTTTGTCTAAATGGAATATCCTCAAAACGTTTAGAGAGAATTATTTTATATGTATTAACTTAAAAACATATTGCTTATGAAGGATTGTGATTACCTGCTGCCGCCCGGAGAAGAAGTTTGCGCCGGTTCGGCGGCCGAGGCTTTTGCCTTGTTTCGCACCGCGGGCGTCGACATCAGACAAATGCCGGTGCTCGGTACCATCCGCCGCCGCAGTCATCCGCAGACGACATATTGCGTCTGGGCCGACTGTGAAAAGGAATTTCATGTGCTGCCGCTTTTTCCGGCAATCGGAATTCCCGAATGCGGCGACTGGGAATTTGCTCCGCTGGAAAGCGGCGAAATGATCATGTACGTCCGCCGCCGCACCTATCTGGTCGGTTATGACAAAATGCTCGGCCGCTGCATCCGCAACGTCAGTTTCTACTGGCACGAACGCTATGCGATCGGCGAAGGCGCGATTCTCGGATATCCGAATGCCCGCTATATGTTGTGCCGGCTGTTCGTAACGGAAGAAAACAGCCGTTTTCTGACCTGCTGCTGGATCGGTTACGACGAAACGGCCAACGCCACTCTTTTTATCAAGCTGTTTGAGGAAGACTGGGAACTTCTGGCCGGCTATTCCTATACCGAACTCGGCCGCGAGGCGATAGACGTCGGCGAACGTTTTGAAATGCGCGGTAAAAGCTTTGTACTGAAGGAAGACGAAAACGGGTATCTGTTTTTGGAACCGTCTTTTCACAACCCTTATCTGCGGCTGGTGAAAAAGAAGTAACCGCCGCCCGTTGAGAATGATTATTTTGTTTTATAAAATGCCAAGCCTATGAAAGAAAAGAATTATCTGGAACAGCCCGGCGCGGATTGTCCTTTGTGGTCTTCCGCCGTTGTCGGGCAGTTGTGCCGGGGCAGGGGAATTTCTCCTTTGCAGCTTCCGCAGCCCGGTGTTTCCGCCCGGCCGGGGGACGAAGAAGGAACCGGTTTTTTCGTCTGGAACGTCAAAAGTCCGCAGGGAACGCATGTGTTTCCGCTGTTCAAATACGATGAACTGGCGAAAAGACGCGAACTGCTGACCTTTCGGCCGCTGGAAGAGGGAGAAATGTTCCTTTTCGACGGCCGGCTTTATATGGTAAAATTTGACCGTCGGCGCGGATTTTATCTGCGGCACGTTTTCTTTTTTTACCATCAGTTCTATGCCGGGGCGGAAGCCGCCATCCGCGGTTTTGCCGGCGCCGAGTTCATGCTCTGCCGCGTTTACGTGATCGGCAGGGTGAAGAAGCTTCTCGGCGTCTGCTGGATCGGCTGGGTGCCAGAAACGGGAGACACTTTGTTTGTCAAACTGTTTCAGGACGACGTTGACCGGTTTATGGCGTATGATCCGTTGGAACTGGCGCGCGAGGCGATAGACGAAGACGAAACTTTTTACGATCACGGTCGTTTCTGGAAGCTGTGCCGGGACGAAAACGACGCCTGGTACGTCGAAGAAGCGGCGCCTTTGGCAAAAATGTCGGTTGTCCGCGGGTAGTGCGGCGGCCGTTTGAACAACAAAAACTCTTCCGCTTGCGGGCGGAAGAGTTTTTTGTTTGCCGTTTGTTTATTTTGCGTTAAGATGACAGCGCGGGAAAGGAAAATGAAATATGGCGGATCAGGCGTATTGGGAAGACAAATGGGTTAACAAATTTACCGAAGACGGCGCGGTGCCGGGCGGCTTTGTTGCAGAAACGGAAGCGTACCTCCGCTGCCGCGGGTTTAAAACCGTGCTTGATCTCGGTGCCGGCAAAGGACGCGGCAGCCTGTGGCTGGCGGCCCGCGGATACAAGGTGACCGCTTTGGATATTTCGCCTTCGGCGTTGGCGCACATCCGCCGGCAAAATCCGGAGATTGAAACCGTTTGCGGCGACATTGCCGGCTTTGACGGCGGCCGCCGGCGCTATGACTGGGTACTGGCCGACCTTTCCCTGCATTATTGGGACGATGCGAAAACCCGGGCGATCGTTGCCGAAATTTATAAAACGCTTAATCCCGGCGGCTGTTTTTCGGTTGCCTGCAAATCCGTTTCCGATTTCGAATATGGACAGGGAACCGAGGTCGGACCGGATATTTTTGAACACGGTCATGTCCGCCATTTCTTCCGTTTGGAATATTTAAGGGAGCTGCTGCAATCCTTTGAAATTGCAAAAATCAATGAATGCGAAAGAAACGAAAGGCACTACGGGCGCTACCGGGCGGCGGAAGCGGTGGCCTTCAAACCGGGATAAAAAAACGGCTGCCGGACGTTTTGCCGCTTGCCTTGGCGGATAAAAATGCTATGATGAAGTCATAATATGATACTTTATGACGGAGCTTTTTAGACTATGGCTGACGAACTGATTGATATTTTTGACGAAAACATGAATCTGCTGGGAACGGCGCTGAAATCGCAGGCGCACCGGGAAGGACTGTGGCATAAGACTTTTCATTGCTGGCTGGCGCGCAAGAACGACGAGGGCAGGGTTATGGTGTGGCTGCAGCTGCGCAATAAGGACAAGTCCATTTATCCCGACATGCTGGACGTTTCCGCCGCCGGCCATGTCAAATCCGGCGAAGAGGTGAAGGACGGTTACCGCGAAGTGACGGAAGAACTGGGACTTTCCCTGCAGAAGGACGATCTGGTCAAAATGTTTACCACCCGCGAGGTTTATCAGGAGGGGGAAGTCTATAACCGGGAATTTGAAGTTTTGTATATGGCGGTGGTAGACAACCTGCTGGCCAAAGTGCGGCTGCAGCCGGAAGAGGTGGCGGGACTTTACGAAGTGGAGCTGAACGACTTTGTCCGCCTGATCAACGGAGACTGCAAGAGCATCGGCGCTTACGGCGTGCACCGCAACAACGACAATACCTATACCTGGGAGGTGATCACCGTTACCCCCGGCAAAGTCGCCGGACACAGTAAGGAATATTATCTGAAATCGATGGAAATGCTGGCGCGTTACATGGAAAAGGTATAGGCCGCCGGCGTTTTCGCCCGTTGCTTAAAATCTGAAAATACTGTATAATATTGCTTTACAAAGATCCGGCGGAAGGGTATACTGACCAATTCCGTTAAATTCGGTTGTCTTTTTTGTTTCGGGGTTGACAAAATGAATTTCAGCTATGCTAATGAATTAATTTTACGGGAAAAAAATTTTGAAATCGCCCATGGCCGGCCGGAAAATACCTGGTATTTGTTCCACAACCATGTGTTCGGCGCGGCGGAAGTGGCGCGGGTGGTGGCGGATCTGGCGGGGATGGATGCCAATCTGGCCTATTTTTCGGCGCTTTTGCACGACATCGGCAAAATCAGGGAAAAACACGAACAACGTTTCCACGGCGTGCTGGGCTATGAAATGCTCAAAGAGGAAAATGCCGACGTGGCGCGGGCCTGTCTGGTCCATACTTTCCCTTTCAACCGGCTGGAAAGTTTTGAGCATTGCCGCAAAATGTTTTTTGACCGCCGGGAAGATTATGAGACGACGGCCGCCTTTATCCGTTCGCATCCGCTGAACGATTACGATCTGCTGGTGCAGATGGCCGACGGACTGGCCAACGCTTACGGTTTGGTGACGATCGAGGAGCGGGCGGCGGAATACGCCAGCCGCCACGGCATTGACGTTCCGCCGGGAATGCTCGAGTCGATGCATGAGCTGAAAGATTATTTTGACCGCAAAATCGGGGTCGACGTCTATACATTGTTTGACCGGGTGGCGGCCAAGGACATTTTTATTGCGGTTCCGGCCGGCGGCGGGGTGTTTTCTTCGGCAGGCTGACCAGAAGCACGCCGGCGACGACGACGGCGCCGCCCAATGCCTGTGACAAACTGATGTGCTCTTTTAATACGAAATGCGCTTCAAGCGCGCTGAACACCGGCAGCATATAGTAAATGATGCCGGCTTTGACGTTGCCGATTTTGTTGAGCGCGGTGTTCCACGAAAGATAGGAAACGACGGAATTGAAAACGCCGAGATAAACAATGACGGCGACGTCTTCTCCGCGAATGCTCTCAAGCCGTGCGGCGGGAACGGAAAAAAGCATTCCCGCGGCCAGGATCGGCAGCGCGACGATGACGGTGGCGCCGAGCATGGCGGATTGGTCGATTTCCGGCGGCCGCCGCGACTGCAGCAGGGAATATACGGCGAAGCCGAAGGTGTTGGCCAGCACGAAAAAATCGCCGCTGACCAGTTTGACCCGGGAAAGCCGGGTGAAGTCGCCGTCTAAAATGATGACGACGACGCCGATGACGGCAACGATCAGTCCCGCGAATTGACGGCGGGAAATTTCGGTTTTAAGAAAAATGCGCGAAAGCAGCACCAGAAAAATCGGTCCGGTCATGTCAAGCATGCCGATGTTGACGGCCGAGGCGGTATGTCCGGCAAAATAGATCAGGGTGTTGTCAAGCACAATGCCGGTTACCGCCAGCCCGACGACCAGCGGGGCATGTTTCAGCAGCAGCTTTCGTCCCGCCGCCAGCCTTTTCCATGCAAGCGGCAGCAGGATGCAGGCCGCGACCAGCCAGCGGCCGAAGGCAATTTCAAGCGGTGCCAGCGAGGAGGCGAAACCGGTAGCGACGATAATGTTCCAGCTCCAGAAAAAAATGGCAGTGACTGCCAGCAGATATCCCATGTCCGATCTCCGTTTTTTTTAGCCAATATAATGGCGGGGCGGACAAAAACAAGGTTTGCCTTACGGTAAAATATCGGTTATACTCGGCAACAATGGCGGGAGAAAAAAGATGATCAGATACTGCATATGGGACGTGGGCAAAACGATTTACGATTACAGTCTGGAGCCGCTTGAACGCTGGATTGCCGCCCGAACGGCCGATCCGGAAAAATTCCGGTTCGGCGGCGGCCTGCGGGCATATGATTTTGATCCTTATATGCTGGGAAAAATT
>UMIP01049942.1_pt1 | contig 19282 bp, 19 predicted proteins | sample 1965751 | NCBI WGS metagenome assembly UMIP01 (sample SAMEA4836117, study PRJEB28245) | human gut metagenome | biome: gut microbiome; material: fecal sample | place: Denmark | collected 2008
AACCGACACGAAAACCGCCGTCCGGGCCATCATGGCGGACTGACCGCCGATCACAGAAGGAGAGGACCTTATGTCAGATTACAGCGCCTTTTTCTTAATGAAGCCGGAGGATGTGAAGCGGTACGCCGTGGAAGTGCTCCATTTTTTCCAGCCGGAGGAGGAAACCGATTGCGTTGAGATCGGTGACGGCAACATCAACTATGTTTTTCAGGTCCGGTCTCGGAAGGACGGCCGCTCCGTCATCGTGAAGCAGGCGGACAAGCTGCTGCGCTCCTCCGGTCGTCCGCTGGATCTCTACCGCAACAAGATCGAGGCGGAGACCCTGATGCTGGAGGCCCGGCTGGCTCCCAAATTCATCCCGGAGGTCTATCATTACGATGAGACCATGGCCGCCCTCTCTATGGAGGACATTTCCGCCTACAAAAATCTCCGCAAGGAGCTGGCGGCGGGCCGGGTCTACGACCATCTCAGCGAAAATCTCTCCGATTTTCTGGCCCAGTCCTTGCTGCCCACCACGGATCTGGTGATGGACCGGCAGGAAAAGAAGAAGCAGGTCAAGTTCTTCACCAACCCGGAGCTGTGCGACATCACGGAGGATCTGGTGCTCACGGAGCCGTATCTGGCCCAGCCCATGAACCCCCGGAACAAGAATATCGTCACCCCCGGCAACGAGGATTTCGTGCGGGCGCGTCTCTATGAGGACGAGGCCCTCCATGGGGAAGTCGCCGCCCTGCGGAACGGCTTCATGAACAACGCCCAGGCGCTGATCCACGGCGACCTCCATTCCGGCTCTATTTTTGCCAATGAGCAGGGTATCAAGGTCATCGACCCGGAGTTCGCCTTCTACGGCCCCATGGGCTACGACATCGGCAATGTCATCGGCAACCTGTTTTTCGCGTGGGCCAACAAGGCCTATACCGGCGGCAGCGCCGAAACGCAGACCGCTTTGGAGCAAACCATCCGGGAGACCTGTGACAAAACGGCGGACAAGCTGGCGGCGGAATATGACAAGCTGGTGACCTTCCCGCTGTACCGCGCCCCCGCCTTCCGCAAGGCCTATCTGGACGGCGTGATGGCGGACTCCTACGGCTACGCCGGGACGGAGATCATCCGCCGGGTGGTGGGCGATTCCAAGGTGATGGAGGTCACCTCCGTCACGGACCCGGCCCAGCGGCTCCCCATGGAGCGCGCCCTCATTGATTTGGGCATCTATCTCATCAAAAACCGTGCCGGCGGCCTCAACGGGGTGGCTGTGACGGAGGAATTCCGTAAGATCTTGGCAGAGGGGAGGGGCACACATGGTCAGAATGGATGAAAATATGCCGTTTCTGCTGCAATATGAAAACGTTGCGTGGTACGAAAACGGCAAGGTCCGCATTTTAGACCGGCGGATCTATCCCACGGAGGTCCGGTTCGTGGAGTGCGTCACCTATCAGGAGGTGGTGCAGGCCATCGCGGACATGGTGACCCAGAGCGCCGGCCCCTACACCGCCGTTGGCATGGGCATGGCCCTGGCTGCGTGGCAGGTCCGGGACAAGGGCGCTGCGGAGCAGGACGCCTTCTTGCAGCAGGCGGCTTATGATCTGGCCCACGCCCGCCCCACCACCGCCAACCGCTACGGCCAGATCACCTACCGCTGCGCTGAGGTGGCCAAGGAGGCGCTGGCGGCAGGGAAGGACCCCGTCGAGGCCATCGTGGAGAACACGGTGGAATCCCTGAACCGCCGGTATTCCACCATGCAGATCGTGGGCGACCATCTGGCAGAGCTGATCCCCCAGGGGGGGCACGATTTTGACCCAGTGCTTCGGGGAGACCATCATCGGCACCGTGATCCGGGCCGCCCGCCGTCAGAACAAGGACTTCAAGGTGTTCTGCGCCGAGACCCGGCCCTATCTGCAGGGGGCGCGGCTCACCTCCGGCTGCTTCGCCCAGATGGGCTTTGATACCACGGTCATCACCGACAATATGGTGGCCTACGCCATGGAGCGGGAGGGCATCGACCTGTTCACCTCCGCGGCGGACACCATCGCCCGGGACGGCCACATCGCCAACAAGATCGGCACGTTCCAGATCGCGATTCTGGCCAAGTATTTTGGTATTCCGTATTACGTCACCGGCATCCCCGATCAGGACAAGCACAGTAAGGATGACATCGTCATCGAGATGCGGGACCCCCAGCAGGTCCTCAGCTATCGGGGCATCCCCAACACCGTGCCGGAGGTCAAGGCCATCTATCCCTCCTTCGACGTGGTGCCGCCCCACCTCATTTCCGGCGTGGTCACGGATAAAGGTGTCTATGTGCCCTATCTGCTGGATCACTATTTTGATTCTGATGTAAAGAAGTTCTATTAAGACCGGAAGGAGAGACTTACTATGCTGATGCAGGAAGAGAGAGAACTGGTCGTTGAATACGGCAAAAAGATGAGCGCCGCCCGGCTGAGCACCGGAACCAGCGGCAATATCAGTATTTACAATGCTGAAAAAGGTCTGGTGGCTTTGAGTCCCTCCGGCATGGATTATTTTTCCACCACCCCGGAGGATGTTGTGATCCTGGATCTGGACGGCAAGGTGGTGGACGGTAAGCGGAAGCCCTCCAGCGAGTGGGCTCTGCACACAACGTTCTATAAGCATAAGCCCCACGCAAGAGCCGTTGTTCACACCCACTCCGTCTACTGCACGACGCTGGCTGTACTGGGTGAGCCCATCCGGGCGGTGCACTATGTGATCGGTGACGCAGGAGCGGCGGAAGTTCCCTGTGCCCCCTATCAGCTGTTTGGCACGGAGGCGCTGGCGGAAGCGGCTATGGAGGTCTGCGGTAAGAGCGATGGTGTTCTGTTGGGCAACCACGGCCTCGTGTGCTGCGGCAAGGACATCAAGGGTGCTTACGGCCTCGCCTGCAATCTGGAATACATCGCGGAGATCCAGTGCCGGGCCATGAGCATTGGCAAGCCCAATGTGTTGACGGAGGAGCAGATGGCCGAGGTTATGGTGAAGTTCCAGTCCTACGGTCAGCCCGGTGCGAAAAAGACCGGATATTGAGGGGAGCGTTACGATGCGGAACTTTGATTTTTACAGCCCTACCTACTTCGTGTTCGGAAAGGACCGGGAGGCGGAAACCGGCAGGTATGTCAAGCGCTTCGGCGGCAGCCGGGTGCTGGTGGTCTACGGCGGGCAGTCCGCCAAACGCTCCGGCCTGCTGGACCGGATCATGGCCTGCCTGAAGGAAGAAAACCTGTATGCCGTGGAACTGGGGGGCGTGAAGCCCAATCCCCGCAGCGGCCTTGTCTATGAGGGCATCGACCTCTGCCGCCGGGAGAAGATCGACTTCATTCTGGCTGTGGGCGGCGGCAGCGTCATCGACACCGCTAAGGCCATTGCCATCGGTGTTCCTTATGACGGTGATTTCTGGGACTTTTTCTCCGGGAAGGTGCCGGAGCAGGCTCTGCCTGTGGGCACCGTCCTGACCATTGCCGCCTCCGGCAGCGAAGGCTCTCCGGATTCCATCATCACCAACGAGAAGACGCTGGAGAAAAACGGCGCGGAGGCCGACTGCCTCCGGCCCTGCTTCTCCGTGCTGGACCCTGCCCTCACGGAAAGCCTGCCCGCTTATCAGACGGCCTGCGGCATCACGGATATCATGGCCCACACCTTTGAGCGCTATTTCACCAATACGCCGGACGTGGAGGTCACGGACCGGATGCTGGAGGGCGTTCTGCTGGCCATGCTCCATGAGGGCCGCCGGGTCATGGAGGACCCTCACAATTACGAGGCCCGGGCGAACATCATGTGGGCCGGTATGGTGTGCCACAATGACATTATGGGCGTGGGCCGTCAGCAGGACTGGAACAGCCACCATTTGGAGCACGTCCTCTCCGCCAAGTACGACTGCGCCCACGGCGCGGGTCTGGCGGTCATCATGCCGGCGTGGATGCACTACTGCGCGGAGCACGGCGGCGAAAAGCGCCTGGCTCAGATGGCCGTCCGGGTCTTTGGCTGCCAAATGGACTTCGACGATCCCAAACGCACGGCGCTGGAGGGTATCGAGGCCTTCCGGGCATTCCTGCGATCCATCGGGATGCCCCTGACCTTTGCCGAGATCGGTGCAGACCCGGCAGATATCCCGGAGCTGGTGGAGATGAACCACATCGGCGACGGCAAGACCGGCGGCTATATCGGCCTGGACAAGCAGGCCCATTTCGATATCTACAACCTGGCCGCCGGGAGCTGCGTTCCCGAAAAATAAATGGATGTGACATAAGTGCTGCGGGGGCGCTCCTGTCAGGAGCGCCCTCGCGGGGTTCTCTGTTCCTGCTGCTTTGTGTCCGCTAAAGCTAATGTATAAGGTATACAAGGTACAGGTTACTTACCGTTTACAAGCTATTAGCGTATACACAAATCAGAAAAGTGTGTTCGTTGCGAAGCTGATGAACGGATCATCCTCGCAGCTTTGGCGGTCCCAATGAGCCATGTTCCATAAAGAAGCGGAAGACCTTGTATCGTAAGGCTTTCCACAAAAGCGCCGCCCGTGCTTTGGTAAAAAATCCGAAGCATGGGCGGTGTTAAATTTTGTCAAAATTTATCTTGACATCTAACCATGATCAGAGTACCATAAAAACAACTTTTTTGGATTTAACTCTTTAATCCAAGAAAGCGTACGTCATGTAAGGAGAGACGAGAGGAGAAACACTATGTACAATTTTGCACTCGCGTTTGTGATCTGCGGCGTCGTGTATTTCATCGGCGAAGCAGTCTCAAACCTGACGAAGGCCTGGATCCCATCGGTTTTCGTCACCGCCGCCGTACTTCTGGTAGGCTTCTGGACTGTTATTCCCACCACCGTTGTAAGCGACTCCATGCTGATCCCCTTTGGCAGCACCATCGGCATTTACCTGCTTATCACCCACATGGGCACGGTCATTTCCATCAAGCAGCTGCTGTCCCAGTGGAAGACCATCGTCGTGTGCCTGGCCGGTCTTGCCGGTATGTGCGCGCTGTGCCTGGTCATTCTGCCCGGCGTGATCGGCCGTGACCTGGTGGTTGCCGGTCTGCCTCCGCTGACCGGCGGCATCATCGCTGCCACCACCATGAAGACAGCTGCGGAGGCTAATGGCCTTACCGAAGCCGCCATCTTCGCCATCGCTATGTACTGCGTGCAGGGCTTTGCCGGCTATCCCCTTACCGCTGTCTGCCTCCAGCTGGAGGGCAAGAAGCTGATCAAGGGCTATCGCGCCGGTGAGTACAAGCTGGAAAGCGCCGTCAGCGATGTGGACGCCGTCAACGGCAAGCTCAACAACGGCACTGCTGAGGAGCACAAGAAGCTGATTCCCCCTCTGCCTGCCAACTGGAACGGCCCTGTGGTCATCCTGCTGAAGCTGGGCATCGTGTCCTGGCTCGCAACCCAGCTGGGCACCATCGTGATCCCCGTCATCAACATGAAGATCAGCGGCGCTGTGTATGCGCTGGTTCTGGGCGTCATCTTCACCAGCATCGGCTTCCTGGATGAAAATGCCATCAATAAGGCCAACTCCTATGGCATTATCATGTTCGCTCTGATGATGTATGTGTTCGACGGTCTGAATGGCTGCACCCCCGAGATGCTCGGAAACATCATCGGCCCCATGATCCTCCTGATCGTGGTGGGCGTTGCCGGCATGGTCATTCTGTGCTTCATTGCCGCCAAGATCCTGAAGGTCTCCTTCCTGATGGCCACCGCCACGGCCTTGACCGCACTCTACGGTTTCCCGCCCAATGCCATCATCACCGAGGCTACCTGCACCGCTCTGGCGCAGACCCCGGAGGAGAAGGAATTCCTGATGAGCAAGATGTTCCCGCCCATGATCGTGGGTGGCTTCACCACTGTGACCATCACCTCCGTGGTAATCGCCGGCATCTTTGCCGAAATGTTCTGATCCAGTCATCCGCAAAGCTGTCCGGCTCTTTCCGCCGGACAGCTTTGTTCATAAAATCAGTCTTGCACATTCAGAAAAAACCGCTACAATAAAGCTATCAGATTGTATACAGAAAGGATCGTGTATATTATGGATATCAAAGCTCTTGCGGAACAGTACAACGATTACATCATTGATCGCCGCCGGTATTATCACACCTGCCCGGAGCTCTCCGGCGAGGAGAAGAACACCCGCGCCCATCTGAAGGAAGATCTGGAGGCACTGGGCATCACCGACATTCACGAGATGGAGACCTGCTACGGCCTGACCGCCACCATTCACGGCGGCAAGCCTGGCAAGACCGTGGCGCTGCGCGCCGATATTGATGCTCTGCCTGTCAAGGAGGAGACCGGCCTGCCCTTCGCATCCCACAACGAGGGCAAGATGCATGCCTGCGGCCATGACAATCACATGGCCATGCTGCTGGGCGCCGCCAAGATCCTCAACGAGGTGAAGGACGAGCTTTCCGGCGACGTGCGCCTAGTGTTCCAGCCTGCGGAGGAGACCGCCGTGGGCGCTCTGCGGATGATGGAGGAACACGCACTGGACGGTGTGGACGCCATTTACGGCGTGCATGTCTGGGGTACCTATGACGCCCCGGGTATCGCTTTCCCCGCCGGTAACCTCATGGCCTGCTGCCACGGCTTCACCATTGAGGTGGAGGGCAAGTCCGCCCACGCTTCCGCCCCTCACGAGGGTGTGGACGCCGTGATGGTGGCAAGCTCCATTCTCCAGTCCATCCAGCAGCTGGTCTCCCGGATGAACGATCCCCTCAACCCGCTGGTCATCACCGTGGGCAAGGTCACCGCCGGCAACCGCTGGAACGTGCTGGCCGGCCACGCCACGCTGGAGGGCACCGTGCGTACCTTCCTCACCGGCACGCAGGTGGAGGACGCGCTGCGTAAGGTGGCCGAGTGCACCGCTGCAGCCTTCGGCGCCAAGGCGACCCTGAGCTATCAGTACATGACGGAGCCTGTCATCAACAGCGACGAGCAGCTCAACCGCATCGCCCAGACCGCCGTTACCAAGCTTTACGGTAAGGAATCCCTCATTACCCCCGCACCTCTGATGGGCAGCGAGGACTTCTCCTGGTTCGGCAAGGACGGCATTCCCTATATCTACGGCTTTGTGGCCAGCCACAATAAGGACTGGGATTATATGTACGGCAACCATCACGAGAAGTACGACGTGGACGAGACGATCCTCCACCGCGGCGCTGCGGTGGCCGCACAGTTCGCCGCTGACTACCTCGCTGAGACCGCACAGCAGTAATTCAGCTGAGGAAGGAGCGGACAATGGACATCAAGGCATTGGCACAGGACGCTGCCCCTTATGTGGTGGAGCGTCGGCACTACTACCATCAGCATCCGGAGCTGACCGGGGAGGAGAAGAACACCCGGGACGCCATCCACCGGGATCTGGAGGCACTGGGCATCACCGACATCCGGGATATGGTCAACTGCTACGGTCTGGTCGCCACCATCCACGGCGGCAAGCCCGGCAAGACCGTGGGCCTGCGGGCAGACACGGACGCGCTGTCCTTCCAGGAGGAGACGGGACTGCCCTTCGCCTCCTGCGAACCGGGGAAAATGCACGCCTGCGGCCACGATACCCACATTGCCATGCTGCTGGGCGCCGCCAAGCTCCTTCAGGAGCACCGGGAGGAGCTGCGGGGCGATGTGCGGCTCATCTTCCAGCCGGCGGAGGAGCACGTCATCGGCTCTAAGGCTATGATCGCAGAGGGTGCGCTGGACGGTGTGGACGCCATCTTCGGCCAGCATGTCTGGGGCACGCTGGATATTCCCTATATCGACGTTACCGCCGGTCCCCGCATGGCCTACTCCGGCCGCTTCACGGTGGATGTGATTGGTACCTCCTCCCATGCGGCCACGCCCCATCTGGGCGCGGATGCCATCACCGGCGCTGCGGCGATCATCAATAACCTCCAGCAGTATGTCTCCCGCATGAGCAACCCCCTGGACCCCGTGGTGCTCACCATCGGAACCATCTCCGGCGGCAATCGCTACAACGCGATCGCCAATCATGTCACCATGGAGGGCGTCACTCGTGCCTACTTCCTGGATAAGCACGAGGAGGCCATGCGGCAGATCGTGGAGAACACGGCGGAGGGTCTGGGCATGAAGGCTGTGCTCAAGTATGCCCATGTGGTGCATCCCGTGATCAACGATGACGATGACCTCACAGAGATCGCCCAGAAGGCCGTGGTCAAGCTCTTCGGCGAGGAGACGCTCTGCCATATGCCCGCCATGATGGGCAGCGAGGACTTTGCCAACTACGCTGCGGAAATTCCCGCCGTGTTCGGCTTCATCGGCTGCCGGGACGAGGCCAACGGCATGATCTACAACAACCACCACGAAAAGTTTACGGTCAACGAGTCTCTGCTTCCCAAGGGAACCGCGCTGATGGCGCAGTTTGCCGTGGATTATCTGGCCGGCAACGCGTAACAAAGGGCAAACAGCAGGGGGGAGGGACCCTTTCCGAATGGACCCGCTCCCCGCCAAAAGACGGCGAAAGAATATAAATTACGGCCAGCAGCCGAAGCGCTGCTGGCCGTTCTTTATGCGGCACGGCGGGGAGAAAAGACTTTTTCGACACGATAAGAGGGGAGGCTGTCGATAAAGAGGTAGATTCTCCGCAACGGAAAGGAAGGGTGTGCGCGGGAAACCCAAGAAGGATACACCGTCGGCTCAATCCAAACAGCGAATCCTGCGTATCCAGCGTGAACGCATCCTTCGTGACGTTTTGCAGTCCGATGCGCTCCATTTCCGCCTTGAGCATATCGCCGGTGGCAAGCTCCGCGTCGGAGCCTGCTGTCCGGTAGCCAAGGGTTTCGTTGCTGCGGATGTCCTCCAGCTTCAGCGCCAGATCATAGGCGTAATCCACGTCTACCGTGTCGAGGTAGGCTTGTGTGGGGTCAGCCACGGGCTGTGCGGCGTCCGCGGCGGGCTGCTTGCCGCAGGCAGTCGCGGATACCAGCAGGAATCCTGCCAGCAGTGCACTCACGATTCTCTTTTTCATGTTTTTTCTCGCCTTTGCAGTCATAGACCGGCGGAAGAACGAAAAAAAGCCACAGACGCACCTGCGCCCGTGGCTTGAAACATCCAAACAGAGAGAATTACCCTTTTCCGCATAGACCGGGGAGCACCGTGCATGCAGTCCATTTTATCACTCTTATTGATTAACAAAAGGCGCACACCTCTTCCAAAGCAGTTTGGGAGGGGTTAGCCTTTTTCCTTATTCCCCTGGTTTCGTATATACTCGGTAATAAGTTCGTGGCTGCGTTCACTCACAGTGCAAACAAAATAAGAACGATTCCAGAGATAGGGTTTCCAATAGAACGGAGCAAGGTATTCGGCGAATTCTTTTCTGAGTAGTCTTGCCGTTACCGTCTTGTAGGAACAGACCAGGGAGGACAAAGCCACTTGAGGCGGTGCCTCGAAGAGAATATGGATGTGGTCCTTATCGGTGTTTACCTCATTCACGTAGCACTGGAAGTTCTCCTCAAAGATACGATACGTCAGTTCTGTGAGCCGGTCCTTAAAGGCTCCGTCTATGACCGGATGCCTGTATTTTGTTACTACAACCAAATGATATTCCAGGTCATAACAACTGTGTCTATTCGTTCGATAGCTCATGTTTACGCCCTCCGCATGTCGCTTTACAACCAATTCTTGTTATGGTATAATAATACCATAATCAAAGGCATTTAGCAACAGGAGGTGAAAGCGTATGGCAAAGATAGTTTCAAGCTATTGCACGAAGGTCATTGGCGAAAACAGAATCTTCAAAGATACCATTCGGGTTTATCGCGATGCGCTTTCTCTTCTTATCCGCATCGTAGAGTCTGAATGGGATACCGGTCTTGGAGAGCTCTATGCGAAGTCCACGCTCAAAGCACAGAGGACAGTTGAACTGCTTGTTCATGCAAGCCGTACGAGTGTTGCCAAGTATCCTGAATTCGACAAACAGTTCTATAAGTACCCCAGTTACCTGCGGCGGTCCACGATTTCCGAGGCGCTTGGCGCCGTATCTTCGTACCGTGCTGCTGTTTCTCATTGGGAGAGTGCAGGCAGAAAAGGGAAAGAACCTAAACTCCAGACCTCTCGTTCAGCTATGCCGACTTTCTACAAAGACAATATGTACGAAGACAACGGTGATGGGACTGCCCGTCTGAAACTTTATCACAAGAACGACTGGGTGTGGGTAAAGGTCCGGCTTCGCAAGCAGGACACTGACTATATCCGGGAACATTGGGATAAGGCCGATGCTTCCGCGCCTAAACTCGTGAAACGGAACCGCCGTTATGCCTTATGCTTTGCCTTTGAAGAAACGGTTGCTTACGGCACGAAACCACTCACAGACCAGACCATTCTTGCTGTTGACCTTGGCATTAACACCGACGCTGTGTGCAGCGTTATGCGTCCAGACGGAACTGTCCTCGCACGGAAGTTCATCGACTTCCCGAGTGAAAAAGACCGGCTGAATACGCAATTGGGCCGCGCACGCAGAGGTCAGCGAGAGAATGGTCATCGAGGCGGCAACCGCCACATGAAGAAGGCTGTTCGCATCAACGAGGACTTGTCCAAGAAAATCGCTCCGGCAATCGTTCGGTATGCCGTTTCTGTTGGGGCCGACATCATTGTTATGGAACATCTTGACTTCATCGGGCAAAAACCCAAGCACAAAAAGCAGCGGCTCCACATGTGGAGAAATCGCGACATTCAGAAAATCGTCATGCATCAGGCCCACCGCAATGGAATTCGTGTGCGTTTTGTCAACGCACGAAACACCAGCAGGTTGGCTTTCGATGGTTCTGGCGAAGTAGCCCGGAATAGTACCAACATGGCGCTGTGCCGGTTCCAAAACGGAAAGCAGTATAACTGTGACCTGAATGCGAGTTATAACATCGGCGCACGCTACTTTATCCGAGAATACTTAAAACCCATCCCGGAAACGGAATGGTCTCTAATTATGGCAAAAGTTCCAGAATTAGAGCGAAGAACAAATTGCACATTATCCACCCTCTTTAGCCTCTACGCGGTGCTGAACTGTCAAACAGTTTCAGTTTCTGAGTCTTGGCCGCACGGTGGAAATGAGTCTGGGGCCTAAAGCCCCGGAAGCACCATCCATAGCGGTCACGCTTGGGTGGTGAGGTTTACTCGTTTACAAGTTGTGTGCGCCAGAACGTAATAAGCAACTTAAAAACTTGAACTCTTCCGCTCGATCAATAAGGCAACAAAGTTGCCAACCCGCACCCGCGGTGCGGTCCCCGGCTCTTCGACGGGTTTTCGGCATTTGACCCGGCCGTCCGTGTAGCCTCGATCCCTCACCAGAGGGATGGTCAAGACGTGCATATGCACAGGCGTTCTGAAAAAGAACAGGGAAACTTTAACACACTGAAAAAAAGATATCAAGATTTTTTTGCGGCCCTCGGTGCGCTCCGAAATCGGTTGTTTCCGGACTACTTCAAAAATACTGCGCGTGTGATGCAGCGTCTGGTCAAAATTCATGATTTTTCCGCATGGCCGTGCATAGCTTTCCGCATCCGAAGGCCCCTTGCATAAAGGTCACAAAAACGCTGAAATTTTCATTTGGTAATTTGGTAACGAATTACCACGCTAAAGCGTTGACAAATTAAATCGTCCCTGTTATGATAAATGCCATCAAAAGGGCGGCACCAACGTCCCGAAACCAACAGAAACGAGGGCAAGGATATGAAAAAGGCAATGGCAATTTTGTTGGCGGCTGTTCTGGCACTGGCCTGCACCGCCTGCGGCGGCAGCAAGAACGGGGAGACCAAGGACCGTCTGGCGCAGATCAAGGAAAAAGGCTATATCGAGCTGTGTACCGAGCCCTATTTCGCCCCCTATGAATATGTAGACCCCAACAAGAGCGGGGAGGACCAGTATCAGGGCATGGACATTGAGGTGGCCAGATACATCGCCGACAAACTCGGCGTAGACCTGAAGATCACCGCTCTGGATTTCACCGCCGTGCTGGCCGGTGTGGCGGACGGCAAATATGATTTCGCCATCTCCGCCATCGCCTATGCCCCTTCCCGGGCGGAGGCCATGCGGCTCAGCGATGTGTACTACTCCTCCAATACCGGCTATGGCTTCATCGTCCGGACAGAGGACATTGACAAATATAACGACCTGGATTCCTTGAAGGATGCCGTGGTCATCACCCAAAGCGGCTCCGTTCAGGAAGCGCTGTATAACCAGTATATCAACGGCGCCTGCAAGGAATTCAAACTGGTGGCCAACATGACTGACGGCTATCTGGCCGTGGCCGAGGGCAAGGCCGATGTGTGTATCTGCTCCACTGCCTCTGCCCAGCTGTATGCCGATGCCAACGGCGGCATGTCCATCCCCGACTACCGCTTTGAGGTGGACCCCAACATGAACGGCACCTGCGTGGCCATGCCCATGGAGGGGACGGAATCTCTGGCGGAGTTGGTGAACCAGTGCATCGCCGAGCTGAAGGAAAACGGCCAGACGGACATCTGGTATAGCGAATATGAAGAGCAGGCCGCGGCTCTTGGCATCGAATAAGCGGCAAAATCGGTTTTAGGAGCGGAGTCCCATGGAAAAGGTCATCAAGGTTTGGTTGAAATATTATCCGGTGTACCTCTCAGGCCTGTGGGGCACCCTCTGGATCTCGGCAGTCACCGTGTTCCTGGGGGCCCTGCTGGGCATGGTGGTGGCCCTCATGCGGATGAGCCGCCTGAAAATCCTCCGGACCGCCTTCAATGTATATGTGGAGATCCTCCGGGGCACCCCCATCCTTCTCCAGCTGTATTTCTTCTGGATCGGTCTGCCCAAGCTGGTGCCCTTTGAACTGACGGATACCCAGTGCATCGTGGCGGCTCTGGTGGTAAACGCCTCCGCCTTCATCTCCGAGATCATCCGGGCCGGCATCGGCGCGGTGGACAAGGGCCAGTGGGAGGCCGCCCGGAGCATCGGCCTTTCCGAGACCCACGTGATGACCCGCATCATCCTGCCCCAGGCGGTGAAGAACATTCTCCCCGCCCTGTGCAACGAGTTCATCTCCACCGTGAAGGGCACCTCTCTTGCCTCCGTGTTCTTCGTGGGGGAACTGATGACCAGCTTCAAAACCGTTCAGAGCGCCACCTTCCTGGCCCTCCAATCCCTGACCATCGTAGGCATCATCTACTTCCTGCTGAACTTTATCCTCTCCCGGCTCCTGCGGGTCATTGAAAGGAGGCTGACCGTCAGTGACTGACGTGATTCTGGAAACCCGAAACCTGAAAAAGAGTTTCGGCAAGCTGGAGGTGCTGAAGGGCATCTCCACCGAGATCCGCCGTGGCGAGGTGGTGTCCATCATCGGCCCCTCCGGCGGCGGCAAGTCCACCTTTCTCCGGTGCCTGAACCTGCTGGAAACGCCGGACGGCGGCCAGGTCCTTTTCAAGGGCCAGGACATCACCGACAAAAAGCTGAACATCTCCAAATACCGCCAGAGCATCGGCATGGTGTTCCAGCATTTCAACGTGTTCCCCAACCTGACGGTGCTGGAAAACGTGACCCTGGCGCCGGTGCTGGAAAAGAAGGTCCCCAAGGACCAGGCCAAAGAAGAGGCCATGGCCCTGCTGCGCCGGGTGGGCCTGGGAGACAAGGCCGACCAGTATCCCCGGAAGCTCTCCGGCGGCCAGAAGCAGCGGCTGGCCATCGTCCGGGCCATGGCCATGAAGCCGGAAGTCATGCTCTTTGACGAGCCCACCTCCGCTCTGGACCCGGAAATGGTCAAGGAGGTCCTGAACGTCATCCGGGAGCTGACCCGCAGCGGCATGACCATCCTCATCGTCACCCACGAGATGGGCTTTGCCCGGGAGATATCCGACCGGGTGCTCTTCATCTGTGACGGCGTTATCAAGGAAGAGGGCACTCCGGAGCAGATCTTCACCTGCCCCCACGAGCCCAGCACCATTAAATTTCTGAGCATGGTACTTTGACACTCCCCATGACTCATTCGGTAAAGGAGACTGATATCATGATCCAGACCATCAAAGATCTGGTTTCCGCCAAGGCGGATACCACCGTAGCCCTGGCCAGGGAGATCTGGGGCTACGCCGAGCTTTCCTATGAGGAAACCAAGTCCGCCGCCGCCCTCATCGCCGCCCTGAAGCAGGAGGGCTTCACCATTGAGGAGGGCATCGCGGATATTCCCACCGCCTTTACCGCCACCTTTACCTCCGGCAGCGGCAAGCCGGTGGTGGGCTTTCTGGCGGAATACGATGCCCTGTCCGGCCTGAGCCAGAAGGCGGGCTGCCCGGTCCAGGAGGCCGTCCAGGAGGGCGGTGCCGGTCACGGCTGCGGCCACAATCTGCTGGGTGCGGGGTGCTATGCCGCCGCCGTGGCCCTGAAGGACTACCTGATCAAGGAGAAGAAAGACGGCACCGTGATCTTCTTCGGCTGTCCCGCCGAGGAGGGCGCCGGTTCCAAGCAGTTCATTGCCCGGGCCGGGTACTTTGACAATGTGGATTTTGCCTACACCTGGCACCCGGAGACCGTCAACGAAGTGGGCTCCCGGGGCAGCGTGGCTATCATGGGCGCCAACTTCACCTTTGACGGCATCGCCGCCCACGCCGGCGGAGAGCCCCACCTGGGCCGCAGTGCCCTGGACGCCGTGGAGCTGATGAACGTGGGCTGCAACTACCTGCGGGAGCACATGATCGACGCCGCCCGCATCCACTACGCCTATTCCGATCCCGGCGGCACCGCCCCCAACGTGGTCCAGAGCCATGCCGTCATCAAATACGAGGTCCGGGCACCCAAGGTCAGTCAGGTTCAGGAGCTGTTCACCCGGGTGGTGGACGTGGCCCGGGGTGCGGCACTAATGACCGGTACCAAGATGAAGTATGAGATCACCATGGCCTTCTCCGACTACGTCCCCAACCGCACGTTGGGGGCCGTGGTGGATCAGTGCATGCGGGAGCTGGGTGCTCCGGAGTGGACTGAGCCGGACTACCGGCTGGCGGCGGAGTTCCTCCGCACCTATCCCCGCACCACCATGGTGGGCATCCGGGAAAAGCTTGGCTACTACTTCGAGCCGGAAGAGCTGGACGCCGCCCTGGAAAAGCCCCTGGATCGGATCATCCATCCCTTCAACCCCAAGGAGACCGCCTACAGTTCCGGCTCCACCGACGTGGGCGACGTGGGCTACGCCACCCCCACCGTCATGTTCCACGTGGCCACCGCCTGCCTGGGCAATGTGGGCCACTCCTGGCAGAACACCGCCTTTGCCTGCTCCGATATCGGTATGAAGGGCATGCTGCGGGCGGCGGAGATCATGACCCTGGCTGCCATCCGCACCATGGACCAGCCGGAGGTCATCGCCAAGGCCCGGGAGGAACTGAAGCAGAAAAACGGCGGCAGCTACCACTGCCCCCTGCCGGATTACGTGACGCCTCCCATCGGCCGCTATTGAGCTTCACAGCCTTCAGCCGCCCGTGCCGGTCTGGCATGGGCGGCTCAGTATGTCAAAGAACCCCTGCTTTCAAATACATCCGGCCCATCCGCCGCTTGGAACGCACCTGACTACAAAAGCAAAAGGCCTGCTCTTTCGAGCAGGCCTTTTTATTTTTATAGCTCCAGCAGAAACCGGGCGGCGCTTTCCATGGCCGCCGCCGCTTTTTTAATGGGGAACATCTGAAATACGTGCCACATTCCCTCGCTGACCTCCAGCCGACAGGGCACATGGGCCGCCCGCAGCGCCGCAGCCAGAGACGCGGAATCGGAATAGAGGATTTCATGGTCTCCCACCTGGATCAGGGTAGGCGGAAAGCTCCCCAGATCCCCCAGCAGGGGCGACAAATCCGGGTCATGGAGATCCCTGTCCCCGGCGTATGCCCTCCGGACGGTCTCGATGTACTCCGGTGTCAGCATGGGGTCGCTCTCCACCCGCTCCCGGTAGGATGCCCCGGACATGGTCATATCCGTCCAGGGGGACATCAGCAGCAGGGCCCGGGGCATCCGGCGCCCAGCGGCCTTCAAGCGGCGGCACAGCACCAGGGCCAGGTTGCCCCCGGCGGAATCTCCCGCCACCGCTACGTTTTCCGCCCCGTATCCCTGATACATCAGATAGTCCCAGGCCCGCATGGCATCCTCCACCGCCGCCGGGTAGGGATGCTCCGGTGCCAGCCGGTACTCAAAGCTCAGCACATCGTAGCCGGTGACGTGGGCCAGCTTGGAGGACAGCACCCGGGAATAACCCAGGTTGCCGCTGGTATAGCCGCCGCCGTGGCAGTAGAGGATCACCCGGCGGTCCCCATGGGGCGCTTCCAGCCGGGTCCAGGCAGCAGGCATGGTCCCGATGGAAAGCTCTTCATACTCCATCCCCGCCATAGGGGCGGTAAGGCGGCCCAGAATTTCCTGGTTCCGGCGCTGATGCTCCAGCTCCTCCGGGGTCATGGCCTCCGGGGAACCGGCGCTGTGCAGAGCTTTCAGCGCCCGCATCAGCGGGTCCATCCGGGGTTTTTCGGCATCCGTTTTCCATTTTCTGCCTAATTGCAGCTTTTCCATAGGTCCTCCGCTCTTTCGTGTTAATTGCAGAATACCATAAATCACGGAAAATGGGAAGTGGAAAATGGGCCATCTCTTGTCACGCTTTTCCCCATGTGCTACAATGATCTGTAACTATTTTCGGGGAGGTGACGCGGATGGCAAAACCGGACAGTCAGTGGTACCGGCTGGACAATGCCGGTATTCTCTATTCCGCCCTGCAAAGGGAGGAGTATTCCGCCATCTACCGCTTCTCCGCCCTGATGACAGAGCCGGTGCGGCCCGCCGCCCTGCAAAACGCCATTGACCGGGTGCTGCCCCGGTTCCCCAGCTTTTCCGTCCGCATCCGCCGGGGTCTATTCTGGTACTATCTGGAGCCAAACACCGCCCCGGGCCCCTTTCTGAAGGCCGATGTGGCCAATCCCTGCCAGCCGGTGCGCTTCCGGGAGGACAACGGCTGGCTGGTGCGGTTTTACTATTACCGGAACCGCATCTCCCTGGAGGTTTTCCACGCCCTGTCCGATGGGGCCGGGGCCCTGATCTTTTTCCGGACGCTGCTGGCGGAGTATCTGCGGCAGACCGGCATAAGCGTTCCGGCCGGAAACGGTGTGCTGGACCTGGAGGAACCGCCCCGGAAGGAGGAGCTGGAGGACGCTTACGCCCGCTATGCCGGGCGGCACGCCCTGGGTCTGCGGCGGATGCCTAAGGCCTATGCCAACACCGGCACCCCGGAGCCTTTTTACACCTTCCATGTCACCATGGGCTTCGTGCCCCTGGAGAAGCTCCGGGAGACCGCACGGAGTTATGACGCCTCCATCACAGAGTACCTCTCCGCCGCGCTGATCCACGTGCTGCTGGAAAAGCAGCGCCGGGAGCATCCCCACAAGGAACGCCCGGTGGCCCTGGCGGTGCCCATCAATCTGCGAAGCTGGTTCCCCTCGGAAACGGTGCGGAACTTCATTACCACCGTCCGTCCCAGCATCGACCCTGCCTTGGGGGATTACACTTTTCCGGAAATCGTCTCCCAGGTGCGTCACTATATGAAGCTCCACGTCCACCGCCAGGAGCTGCAGGCCGCCTTTACCGGCAACGTCCGCTTCACGAAGAATTTCTTTCTCCGGGCGGTGCCGGTGTTTCTGAAAAATCCGGTGATGGCCCTCAACTACTATCTCCTGGGGGTGCGGCCCTACTCCTGCACCTATACCAATCCCGGCGCCTTCACCGTGCCGCCGGAGATGGCTCCCCATATTCAGGGCATGGAGGTGGTGCTGGGCCAGGCCACCGTGCCCCGGTGCCACTGTGCCTCCATCAGCTATGGAGACATCATGGAGATCACCTTTGCCGGCACCCAGGCCGAAACGGACACAGAGCGGGACTTTTTCCGCTTTCTGGTCCGGGAGGGCATCCCGGTGCGGATCGAGAGCAACTGATGAGAGGAGCATTTTATGTCTTACTGTGTCAACTGCGGCGTGGAACTGAACCCCAGCGCCAAGACCTGTCCCCTGTGCGGGACGCCTGCCTGGCATCCGGAACTGGATGCGCCGCCCTACTTTCCCGCCAACTCCGCCGCCGTACAGCCCGCCTCCAGGCGAGAGGCCGCCATTCTGCTGACGGCCATGCTGGTATCTGTTTCCCTGTGCTGCGGGCTTTTGAACCTGTTCCTGCCCACGGACCGTCCCTGGTCCCTGTACGTCATCGGGGCGGCGGTGATGCTGTGGGTCTGGTTCACCCTGCCTATGGTGCTGCGGCGGCTGCCGGTCTTTTTCCGGCTCACCGCCGATGTGGCGGCCATTGGCATCTATGTCTGGCTCATCTCCATCGACCTGGGCGGCAGCCGCTGGTTCCGGGGGCTGGCCCTGCCCCTGATCGGCTGGGCTGGGGTGCTGGTCTTTCTTTTGAGCTTTCTGCTCCGGGGCGGGCGGCGCTCCACCCTCTCCGCCATTGCCCTGGTCATCGGGGCGGCTGGGCTTCTGGCGATGGGTATTGAATTCTGCATCGACCGGTATTTCCGTGGTGTGTGGCAGCCAGGGTGGTCCCTAATCGTGCTGGCGGTCTGCGTGGGACTCATCATCCCCCTGCGGATCGTCCGGCGGGTGCCCTCTCTCCGGGAGGAGGCCCGCCGCCGCTTCAACCTGTAATTTTAAGGAGGCTTTCTTTATGAACATCTCTCAGATCATGGAAAAAATGATCGCATTCTCCAACGGGAACCTGCATGACATGAACCATCTTATGTGCGTGTGGACCTACGCCAAAACCATCGGCGAGCTGGAGGGCCTGGACCGGAAGACCCAGGAAACACTGGAGATCGCCGCCATCACCCATGACATCGCCTGCCCCCTGTGCCGGGAAAAATACGGCAACACCAACGGAAAGCGACAGGAGGAAGAGGGCGGCCCCCTGGTACGGAGCTTTCTGGCGGATGCGGGCCTGTCTGCGGAGCAGGTGGACCGGGTGGCTTATTTGGTGAGCCACCACCATACCTACACGGATATTGACGGCATCGATTATCAAATTTTGATCGAGGCGGACTACATCGTAAACGCCTCCGAAAGCGGCTACAGCCCGGAAAACAGGAAGAACTTCCTGGAAGAGCACATGAAGACTGAAAGCGGCAAGCGGCTCCTCCGCTCCACTTTCTGTATGGAAACATAAAAAGACCGGTCCCATCACAATGGAACCGGATCTGAGACTGTCGATAAAGTGGTAAATTCTCCACGACGGTAAGGTAGGTCAGCCGTTAGCGGCTCCGTCGCTTTACGGATGATGCATACCCCTTGCGGGTGAAGGGTGTGC
>UMIP01096155.1_pt1 | contig 18497 bp, 15 predicted proteins | sample 1965751 | NCBI WGS metagenome assembly UMIP01 (sample SAMEA4836117, study PRJEB28245) | human gut metagenome | biome: gut microbiome; material: fecal sample | place: Denmark | collected 2008
GAAGAAAGAACAGTCTCTCGCTCATAAAGAAGGCGCTCTCGAAAAACAGAAAGCAAAAGTTGAAGAGTTGCATGAAAAACGTCTGCAGGAACTGGAAAGGATTTCAGGATTAACCTCTGAACAAGCAAAAGATTATCTGCTTAAAACTGTCGAAGATGACGTAAAAAGGGAAATGGCGGTCATGGTCAAAGAAATGAAGACCAGGGCCAAAGAAGAAGCATCCAAAAAGGCAAAGGAATATGTCGTAACAGCGATTCAGAAATGTGCGGCAGACCATGTAGCCGAGACAACAATTTCTTTAGTTCAGCTGCCGAATGATGAGATGAAGGGACGAATTATCGGTCGTGAAGGTCGTAATATTCGTACTTTAGAAACATTGACAGGAGTCGATCTGATTATTGATGATACTCCGGAGGCAGTTATTTTATCAAGCTTTGATCCGGTTCGGAGAGAGGTTGCAAGAATTGCTCTTGAGAAGTTAATTGTTGATGGAAGAATTCATCCGGCAAGGATCGAAGAGATGGTGGAGAAGGCACAGAATGAAGTAGAGCAGACAATGAGGGAAGAAGGAGAAGCCGCTGTATTAGAAGTAGGTGTACATGGAATTCGTCCTGAATTGGTTCGTCTGCTTGGTAAGATGAAATATCGAACAAGCTACGGACAGAATGCATTGAAACATTCCATCGAAGTAGCCCAGTTATCCGGTTTAATAGCTGGAGAGATAGGCGAAGATGTACGTTTGGCAAAAAGAGCCGGATTGCTCCATGATATCGGCAAGGCTGTCGATCAGGAGATGGAAGGTTCTCATATTTCAATAGGTGTGGATTTGTGTAAGAAATACAAAGAATCCTCTGTCGTAATTAATGCAGTGGAATCTCACCATGGTGATGTTGAGCCAACAAGCCTGATTGCCTGTATCGTACAGGCAGCAGATACGATTTCTGCTGCAAGACCTGGTGCCAGACGGGAGACATTGGAAACTTATACGACAAGATTAAAACAGTTAGAAGATATAGCTAACTCCTTCAAGGGAGTTGATAAGACTTTTGCCATTCAGGCCGGTAGAGAAATTCGAATTATGGTAGTTCCTGAACAGGTAAGTGATTCTGACATGATTTTATTAGCAAGGGATATTTCAAAACAGATTGAAAATGAATTGAGTTATCCGGGACAGATTAAAGTCAATGTGATCCGCGAATCGAGAGCAGTTGATTACGCAAAGTAAGATATTTATCTTATAAGCAGAAGACTGATACAGATTAGAATAAAAAAGCAAAATTCTTGAAAAAGAATTTTGCTTTTTTTAATAATACTTTTTTACATGGGATTCCTTCCGGTACCCAGGTGATAGAAGGCTGACCTTTCGCTCCTGATGAATTAAATCATAAGATTATTTTCTGTGAATATATTTTAATAAATATGTTTACAGGGAGGATGTTATGTATTATACGATTGAAGGCAAAAGGGTTCTTGGAATGTTGTATATAGCAGGATTAATAACGGGAACACTTTTTTTTAATATTACGATGAAAATGCAGATATTTAAACTATCTGATTTTCTTGATTTTACAGAGTATATGAAAATGTTAGAAAATATAGATTTATCTACATTTTGTTCGTATGTATTTTTTGTACGTTTTAGACAGTTAATATTATTTTTTATTGGTCTGTTTTTGTTTTCGCCATATATTGTTTTTTGTCTTCTGGATTATATAACATCAATATTTATTGGAATATTGCTTTCTGTCATGGTATTAAAATATGGTTGGACAGGCATGGTCGGAGGAGTCTGTTTTTTATTTCCGCAATATGTTTTTTATGGTATGATTTTTATTATCATATATGTTTACTTATTCCGTAATGCGGTCATTGGAAATTTTTATATGGCTATTTCAAGGGGAAGGCATGGGAATTCGCAAACATTACTTAAAGACAGGATTATCATAATTTTACTTATAATAGGATTGTTTTTTGTGGGATGTTACATAGAGGCATACATAAGTCCTCTGATATTAAAGAAGATTTTTAATATTTTTCTATAGGATTTTGCTGAGGTATGGAAAATATAAAGATTTTCATGTATAATAATAAATTAACGTAGAATCCTGTGAGATAGGATTTTTTCTTGTAGGCAGATAATAAAATACAAAGGAGAGTTATAGTGCACACAATAAGAAATTATATTATGGCAGAGTCTCTCGAACAGGCGTGGGAACTGAACCAAAAAGGAAGAAACAATGTCATTATTGGTGGAAACCTGTGGCTGAAGATGGGAAACAGAAATATTTTAAATGCGATTGATTTATCTACACTTGGATTAGATCGTATAGAGGAAGACGAGGGTGGATTTCGAATCGGATGTATGGCAACATTACGTGACATTGAGATGCATGAGGGATTGAATAAAGAGTTTCAGAATTTATTTAAAGAAGCAGTTCGTCACATTGTTGGGGTGCAGTTTAGAAATTGTGCGACAGTAGGTGGAAGTATTTTTCCGAAACTAGGCTTTTCAGATGTTCTAACTGCATTTTTAGCTTGTGATACACAGGTTATCCTCTATAAAAAAGGAGAAGTTTCATTAAGAGAATTTATTTATATGCCATTAGATAACGACATTTTGACACATATCTATGTGAAAAAGGACGGAAGAAAGACTGCATATGAAAGTTTTAGAATGACAGAAACCGATTTTCCAACATTGACCTGTGCGATGGCCATGGTAGATGGTCGTTTTGAAACAGTCCTTGGTGCAAGACCGAAACATGCAGAAGTAGTAATTGATGAGGAGCTGGCAGATTCTTTATCCAAAGAAGATGTGGCATCATATGCCAAGAGAGTAATCGATAAACTTCAGTATGGCAGCAATATCCGAGGAAGCAAACAGTATAGAAAGCAGTTGTCAAAAGTATTGATTAGCCGTTGTATTTCCCGGCTTACGGAGGAATAGACAGATGATAATAGAGTTATTTATAAATGAAAAGAAGCTTCAGGCAGAGACAACCCCGGATCAGATGCTGTTAGACTTTTTAAGAGAACAGGGTTATAAGAGCATGAAAAGAGGCTGCGATACAGGAAACTGTGGGCTTTGTACGGTATGGATGGATGAAAAACCGGTTCTTTCCTGCAGTATTCCGGCAGCGAGAGCAGCAGGTCACAAGATTACAACATTAGAAGGTGTACAGGAAGAGGCAGCAGAATTTTCAGATTATCTTGCGAAGGAAGGAGCAGATCAATGTGGTTACTGCAGTCCGGGAATGATAATGAATGTACTGGCTTTAAAACGAGAAATTCCGAATCCGACAATGCAGCAGGTAAAGGAATATTTAGCCGGTAATTTATGTAGATGTACGGGATATCAGGGTCAGTATCGTGCCCTTGCAAAATATTTTGGAGTGGAGGAATAATACAAAAGATGGAAAATACCAGATTTGTAAATAAAGCAATCGTAAAAAAAGATGCACAGGCTCTTCTTTCCGGCCGCCCGGTATATACAGATGATATTGCCCCGGCGGATTGTCTGGTGGTGAAGTTATTAAGAAGTCCTCATGCGCATGCCTGGATTGAAGATATTTCTGTGGATGCAGCATTAAAAGTTCCTGGAATCGAAGCGGTTTTTACTTATAAAGATGTACCAGAGAAAAGATATACCCAGGCAGGACAGACTTTCCCTGAGCCAAGCCCGGATGACAGACTTATTCTTGATCAGCATATTCGATATAACGGTGATCCGGTTGCGATTATTGCCGGAAAAGATGAGAACTGCGTAAACCAGGCTATGAAGAGAATTAAGGTAAAATATAAAGTATTAGAACCGATTCTTGATTTTACGAAGGCAATTGATAATCCGATCATTATTCATCCAGAAGATAATTATGTAGTCAAGAGTAATATCGGAAACGATGTAAAGAGAAATATCTGTGCTTCTCAGTGCAGAGGCAACGGTGATATTGATAAGGTGCTCTCAGAATGTGAGTATATTATTGACCGGACCTATCATACAAAGGCAGTGAGTCAGGCGATGATGGAAGTATTTTGTGCCTTTACTTCTATTGATATTTACGGAAGAATCAAGGTAATATCCTCTACACAGATTCCGTTTCATGCAAGAAGAATCGTTGCCAGAGGATTAAATATTCCAAAATCCAAGGTCAGAGTGGTAAAACCACGAATTGGTGGAGGATTTGGCGCAAAACAGACGGCGGTAGTAGAAATTTATCCGGCATTTGTAACTTATAAAACAGGGAAGCCGGCTAAAATAGTATTTACAAGAGAAGAATGTTTTATTCATGGCTCACCAAGACATGAGATGCAGGTACATGTACGATTAGGAGCAGATAAAAACGGAAGAATCCGGGGAATAGATTTATCTACACTCTCTAATACCGGCGCATTTGGAGAACATGGTCCGACAACTGTAGATTTATCAGGTACGAAGTCATTATCTTTATACAATATGGAAGCTTTCCGCTTCAAGACTGAGGTTGTTTATACGAATGTAGTGTCTGCCGGAGCTTATCGTGGTTACGGGGCAACGCAGGGAATCTTTGCAGTAGAATCTGCTGTGAACGAACTGGCACATGAATTAAATATGGATCCGGTTAAAATTCGTGAAATGAATATGGTAAAAGAAGGCGACGTTTTAACGAATTATTTTGGAGAAGTAACAAAGTCTTGTAATCTTGATAAATGTGTCGCTAAAGTAAAAGAAATGATCGGATGGGATGAAAAGTATCCTTATGTGAAAACGGGTCCGCATACGGTTCGTTCTGTAGGAATGGCTATGGCAATGCAGGGTTCCGGTATAGGTGGTGTGGATGTGGGATCTGTTCAGCTTAAGTTAAATGATGATGGATTTTACACATTAATGCTTGGATGTTCTGATATGGGAACCGGTTGTGATACCATTCTTGCACAGATGGCAGCGGATGGTCTTGGCTGTGATATGGATAACATCATTGTTCGTGGAGTAGATACCGATCAGTCGCCATATGATAGTGGTTCCTATGCTTCAAGTACAACGTATGTTACCGGTGGTGCAGTTGTAAAGGCATGTGAATCCATGAGAAAGAGAATCTGTGAGGAAGCAGCTGCAATTATGGGACTAAAGTCAGGCGAAGTAGATTTTGATGGAGAGACGATCAGCGAGAATGATAATCCAGAACACAGCATGACATTATCTGATTTGATTACAAGTTTAGAAGCAGGAAATGGCCGAATAATCGAAGTGACAGAGTCTCATACTTCACCAGTTTCACCACCACCATTTATGGCAGGAGCCGCAGAGATTGAAGTGGACTTAGAAACCGGAAAGATTACTCCGATTAATTACGTAGCTGCCGTAGACTGTGGAACCGTTATCAATACGAACCTTGCACGTATACAGACAGAAGGTGGCATTGTGCAGGGAATGGGAATGACTCTGTATGAAGATGTGCAGTATACAGAGGCAGGAAAGATGAAGAATCGAAACTTTATGTCCTATAAGATTCCTACACGACTTGATATGGGCAGTATCAGCGTGGAATTTGAGAGCAGTTATGAGCAAACCGGTCCTTATGGAGCAAAGTCTATCGGAGAGATTGTAATCAATACACCGGCACCGGCAATTGCGGATGCAGTATATAATGCGACAGGACTTCGTTTCCGAACCCTTCCAATTACAGCGGAACAGGTTATGATGGGACTTCTAGAAAGAGAAGAAGCATAGAGGAATGGAGAGACGTATAGCTGTCGTACTCATGGCTTCGGGTTACAGTGAACGATTTGGTTCAAATAAACTATTAGAACCGTTCGGGAATCGATGCCTTTTTACCTATACCGTAGACTTGGCATGTGCATCTGATGCAGCAATGAAAGTTATTGTAACGAGATATGAGCCGATTAAGCATTATGTAAAAGAAAATGCCCCGAAGATGGATATTGTATGGAATGACCATCCGGAACGTGGAATTTCAGAATCCATTCATTTAGGAATTCGTTATTTGAGACAGTCAAAAGATTACGAAAAATATGCCGGTTGCTGCTTTATGGTCTGTGATCAGCCGTTATTGCAAAAACAAAGTTTGCAAAAGCTTTTTGAAAGCTTTTACAGAAATCCAGAAGGAATCCATATGTGTGTAACAAAAGAAAGAGAAGGAAATCCCGTAATATTTCCTAAAATCCTATTTGAAGAACTGATGGCATTAGAAGGGGATAAGGGAGGTAAGCGAATTGCAAAAGAACATCCGGAAATGATATATAAAGTTTATGTTACTGAGCAGGAATTATCAGATATGGATTATCAAGAGGATAAAATAAATTTGGAAAAAAACATAATATGAGGTGGAAAAAGTGAAATTATTGGAAGAAAGAATAAAAAAAGACGGAAAAGCACTAGGAAAAACAGTATTAAAAGTAGATAGTTTTATTAATCATCAGGTAGACTCCGAATTTATGGATGCACTTGGAAAAGATTTTGCAGAGCATTTTAAAGAGTACGGAATTACAAAAGTATTTACTATTGAAAGTTCAGGAATTGCTCCTGCATTGATGACAGCAAAATATCTGGATGTTCCTATGGTCATTTTAAAGAAACAGACTTCCAAAATTTTAAACGGAAAAGTATATCAGACAAGAGTAACTTCCTTTACAAAAGGAACAAGCTATGAACTGACCTTATATCAGGATTATATTGATCAAAACGATAAAGTTTTATTAATTGAAAAGTCTTTCCAGAAGGGAAGAAAAAGATTAGAAGATGCCGGATATTATGTTTACTCTCAAGCAAGAGTCGGTCGTCTTGATAAAGATCTTATTGAATTTTTGCCAGAAGATGCACCAGTCTTAGAAGGAGTAGATGAACAAGAGTTATTAGATAAGTAGTAATTTGCCGCAGGCAAGACGGACGTTTCTATCTTTGGGGGTGTCAGCTTGCCTGCGGCAAATTATTACTTAATAATATATTTGTTTTTTAGGGAAAGAATATGACAGGAAATTCCCTCATCTCTTATTTTATTTCTCAATGTAATCATTTCCGCGAGAGCTTTTTCGTCGAGAACATCCGCCTGATTAAAAACAATACAAAATTTTTCGGAAGAAATATTTTTCCGAAGCCCATTTTCAGAAAGACATAGCCAGTATAAAAAGTCTGTAGTGATGTTGTGTGTGGTTTGTGGCAGTTTCGTGAAATTATTTTGTGAAGAAAAATTTTTTTGTGTAAAAATGAGTTTTGGAAGGAGTTCATAACGAAAAAGCATTTCTTTTATTGGTTTTCCAAGACAGGATAGTCCAATTACGCCGATAACGGTATCTGTCTTTGGGAAAAAAACAGGTTCTCCATCTTTAGGAAGTTTGATCGGAAGTCTTTTAGAACCATCGCCTTCGCATAAAATACGCAGAGAAATATTAGAATATTTTCGTGAAAATAGGGAAAGTTTTTTCATAAAGTTTATAGACGGACTTTTCCATTTGACTTTATTATATATCTTTTTTTCAGGAATTCCTAAAGCGGCAAGAGGTAAAATATCTTCCTCTAAATTCGTAAAAAAGGAGGTTATCTGTTCTAAATTCTCTTCTTCAATACAAGCTTTACTGGGAAGGAAGTCTGGCTTCATAATATGCGTTGTTGTAGTAAGAAGTGTTGGGATTCTCTGTTTTGCAAATTCTATGCCCAGAGTATTCATAAGAGAGGTCTTGCCACCCCCACCGGTAAAGGTTAAGATATGGCTGTCAGTAAGACCGAGAAGAGAAGAAAGGTTATGGTTAAAAAAATTTTTTTTCAAAATAAAGCTCCCTTGTGAAAAATTAATAAAATAAAAAAATGATTTTTCAAATATTCGTAATCAAATATTTGACCTGGATTTCGTTCGATAGTATATTTAATATTGCTTAAACATGATTCCGTTCTGTGACGGATAGTTAGAAACAGATTTGTGTATCATGATATAGTATATAATATATCACACACAGAATGGAAAGAGAATATTTTTCACAAAGAAAAAATATGAGGAAAGAGAAATGCATACATTTGAAGAATGGAAGAAAAAATTAATCATAGTCCGCGGTGGCGGAGATATTGCCACAGGTACGATTTATAAATTACATCAGAGCAGGTTTCCTGTATTAGTATTAGAAATTGCGAATCCAAGCTGTATTCGCCGAACAATCAGTTTTTGCGAAGCAGTTTTTGATAAAGAAGTCGAGGTGGAAGGTGTAATTGCAAAACGGGCAGATTCATTAGAAGAGGCATTTGCAATTTATGAACAGGGACAGATTCCGGTGATGATTGATGAAAATGGAAGTACAATAGAGACTCTGCATCCTCCGGTAGTCGTAGATGCTATATTGGCAAAGAAAAATCTTGGAACAAAGATAACAGATGCGCCTGTTGTTATTGGAGTCGGTCCGGGGTTTTGTGCAGGAAAAGATGTGGATGCAGTGATTGAAACGCAAAGAGGCCACAATCTTGGCAGAGTCATCTATGAAGGAGAAGCAGCTCCGAATACCGGAATTCCCGGAATGATAGGGGGTTATGCAAAAGAGCGGGTCATTCATGCACCTGCTACAGGAAAGTTACACATTTTAAGGCAGATTGGTGAAATCGTAGAGCCAGGAGATATACTCGCAGATATCGAGGGAACGCCAGTGGAAACGGTTATCGGCGGTGTGATTCGTGGTATGATCCGGGAAGGATATCCGGTAAAAAAAGGATTAAAAATTGCTGATGTCGATCCTCGTGTAAAAGAACAGGAGAACTGTTATCATATATCCGATAAAGCAAGATGTGTTGCTGGAGGAGTATTGGAAGCAATCTTACATTTGTCAAAATAGGTGGATGGCCCCCAAAATACAAATCTCCATTTCGTTCCAAAAACAGAAAACCAGGACTTAGTATTTTACTTTCATTTTACGGGACTGCTTTCTCAGATTTTACTTTCCTGTGTTATCATAGCCCAGTTATCAGATATAAGGGATAAATATATCAGATATGAGGAGATTCTGAGAGAAAATATGATTTTATGGAGGAAATTAATAAATGAGTCAGCAGGTATATATGAACAGGGAATTATCCTGGTTAAAGTTTAATGAGAGAGTATTAGAAGAGGCAGAAAATAAAAAGGTGCCATTATGTGAACGGCTGACGTTTGCTTCTATTTATCAGAGTAATTTGGATGAGTTTTTCCGAGTGAGAGTAGGATCTTTGATTGATCAGATGCTTCTTGGTGGAAAGATGCGTGATAATAAAACGAAAATGACGGCAAAAGAGCAGATTCAGGCAGTGTTTCATCAGGTAACAAAGTTAAATCGCAGAAAGGATGCGGTTTATGAAACAATTATGGGACAGCTTGAGGAGCAGGGAGTCCGAATGGTTGACTTTAGAAAGGTTTCAAAGAAAGAAAGCGAATATCTTGAAAGGTATTTTTTAAGTGAAATTGCGCCAGTGATTTCTCCAACGATTGTAGGAAAAAGACAGCCATTTCCTTTTTTGAAAAATAACGAAATTTATGCGGTTGTAGTATTACAGACAAAGAGCGGAAAGGAAAAGCTTGGTATTATTCCATGCAGTAATACAGGATTTAAGAGATTAGTTGAATTGCCAACAGCGGGAACCTATATGTTGGTAGAAGAATTGATCTTACATTATATTCCAAAAGTGTTTGAGAGATATAATATTAAAGCAAAGTCATTGATTCGTGTAACGAGAAATGCAGATATTGATGCAGATGCATTATATGATGAAGATCTGGATTACAGAGAGTTCATGACGGAATTGATCAAGAGAAGAAAGAAGCTTGCACCGGTTCGTTTAGAACTCACAAGAGAGATGGATGGCGAGATTGTAGATATTTTATGTGATTATTTAGAGCTGGATTCCGATCATGTATTTCAGGTACAGTCTCCGTTAGACCTGTCGTTTGTTTTTGAAATTCAGGATACATTAAGAAAAGTTCCAGAATTATTTTACGAAAAAAGAATACCACAAAGATCAGCACAGTTTAAAGAAGATGAATCGATTTTTCCACAGCTTAAAGAAAAAGATAAATTACTTTCTTATCCTTATGAAAGTATGAAACCATTTCTTAATTTCTTAAGAGAAGCGGCAAATGATAAAGATGTTATTTCTATTAAGATGACATTATATCGTGTTGCAAAGCATAGTAAAATTGTAGAGTATCTGATCGATGCAGCGGAAAATGGAAAAGAAGTACTTGTTCTTGTAGAGCTGAAGGCGAGATTTGATGAGGAAAACAATATTGAATGGTCCAGAAGATTAGAGGATGCCGGTTGTCGTGTAATCTATGGATTAGACGGTTATAAAGTACATTCAAAGTTATGTCTTGTGACAAGAAAGTCCGAAGGTCAGGTAGAATACTATACACAGATCGGAACAGGAAATTATAATGAAAAAATAGCAAGATTATATACAGATTTATCTCTTATGACAGCAAATGTAGAGATTGGAGTTGAAGCAGCAAAAGTATTCCAGGCCCTTTCCATGGAAGAGACAGTGGATAATGTAGAGCATCTGCTTGTTGCGCCAAGATGTCTTCAGAACAGAATTTTATCGATGATCGATGAGGAAATATCCTATGCTAAAGAAGGAAAAGAAGCATATATCGGTTTAAAAATGAATTCACTTACCGATAAGAAGATTATTGATAAGCTGATTGAGGCTTCACAGGCAGGCGTAAAGATTGATATGGTAATTCGTGGAATCTGCTGTCTGATTCCGGGGGTAAAAGGAAAAACAGAGAATATTCAGGTAAGAAGTATTGTTGGTAGATTTCTGGAACATTCTCGTATCTATATTTTTGGAACGCAGGAAAGAGAAAAAATTTATATTGCATCAGCAGATTTTATGACGAGAAATACATTAAGAAGAGTGGAGGTTGCAGCACCGATTTATGATAAAGATTTAAAAGTGCAGTTAGAAGAAATGTTTATCACAATGCTTAGCGATAACCAAAAAGCAAGACAAGAAGACAGCCATGGAAATTATGAGATTGTGGCAGTGCAGGAAACACCGTTAAATTCACAGGAATTTTTCTATGATCAGGCATATATGAATGTACAGAAAATGTAAGTCTTACGATCGTAATTTTATGTGTTGCTTATTTTAAAAAGAAAAAGATGTTGTAAAAAAAGAAATAAAAAAAGAAACATTTCCCTTCAAAGACATATTAAGAAATAGGACAGATTTTTATTTTAAAATAAAAATAATAAAATAAAAATCTGCAAGAGATGCTTAATAAAGATGTCTTTGGAGGGATTTTATGCTTATAGAGATAATAAAAGGTCTCAGTGTTCCTTTTATAGGAACAACATTAGGTGCATTTTGTGTATTTTTTTTGAAAAATGAACTTGGCAAGGGGATGCAGAAAGCACTTACTGGATTTGCAGCGGGAGTAATGATAGCAGCATCAATATGGAGTTTGTTGCTTCCGGCAATTGAACAGGGGGCTTCACTTGGAGTGTGGCGTTTTATTCCGGCAGCAATTGGATTTTGGATTGGAATTTTATTTTTAATGGCAATTGATTATTTTGCTCCACCGGAATGCATAGAAGGAGAACAAAAAGATAATCTGCTGTTGGCGGTGACCCTCCACAATATTCCGGAGGGAATGGCTGTTGGAGTGATCTATGCGGGATTATTGAATCATGCAGATCATATTACAGCAATGGGAGCGTTTTCTCTTGCATTAGGAATTGCGATTCAGAATTTCCCGGAAGGGGCGATTATTTCAATGCCGCTTTGTACAAAAGGAATGTCAAAAAGAAAAGCATTCATATATGGAGTCCTTTCCGGGGCAGTAGAACCGGTGGCATCCGTATTTACTGTATGGGCAGCCAGTCTGGTTGTTCCGGTTCTTCCGTATTTTTTAAGCTTTGCAGCGGGAGCGATGATCTATGTCGTTGTGGAGGAGCTTGTTCCGAAAATGTCGGTTGGAGAAACAACAAATATCGGCATTTTTATGTTTGCGGCAGGGTTTAGTCTTATGATGATTTTAGATGTTGCATTAGGATAACTGATATATAGATCACAGATTGTTTTTAAAGATTGTTTTGGAATTTATGCTTGCTTTTTTTGAATAAATAGCGTACTATATTGGTAAATTCATATACGGGGAGCTTGCAGGAGCAGGCTGAGAGTAAGCTAAGGTGCTTAGACCCATAACCTGATTTGGATAATGCCAACGTAGGGATAGCGTAGATTGATTCGCATATATACCGTAATTGGTGTATATGCGTTTTTCTTTTCAGAGTTTAAAATCATTTAAAGTCAGTTTAAAATTCTGATATTTCTTTGATACGTATTTTCAGTTTTAGAAGTTATTATTATTTTATCGTTTCTTTATCCATATTCTAAGAGGATATCCTTAATTTACTTCCCATTTATGAATATATGATAATTCATGTAAGTGTATTTGTTTTTTGAATAATTAGAAGTCTGTCATGCATTGCATGACGTGCATCTCGCAACAAGAATGCCGGAGCATTCTTGAACAGTATATTTAGAGGAGAGAGCAAAGTATGAGCTGTGTTAACAGAGAACAGTTAAAAAAAGATTTACTTTTATATGCGGTAACAGATCGTTCCTGGCTTGGAGAAGAAACACTGTATGAACAGGTAGAAAAAGCATTAAAAGGTGGAGCGACATTTATCCAGCTTCGGGAAAAAGAATTAGATGAAGAACATTTTCTAGAAGAAGCAATCGCCCTGAAAGAATTGTGTCACAAATACCATGTTCCATTTGTCATTAACGATAATGTAAAGATTGCGAAGGAGATGGATGCAGACGGGGTGCATGTCGGACAAAGCGATATGGAAGCGGATGATGTAAGAAAGATTCTTGGAGAGGATAAGATTCTTGGTGTGTCTGCACAGACAGTAGAACAGGCAGTTCTTGCAGAGAAGATGGGGGCAGATTATCTTGGAGTTGGAGCTGTTTTTTCTACATCAACGAAGAAGGATGCATCCGCTATCAGCAAAGAAAGAGTAAAAGCAATTTGTGAAGCAGTTCATATCCCGGTTATTGCGATAGGTGGAATTACAGCCGATAATATTCTGACGCTGAAAGGAAGCGGTATTTGTGGAATTGCAGTTGTCAGTGCTATTTTTGCGGCAAAAGATATTGAAGATGCTACAAGAGTTTTACTGGAAAAAACGACAGCAATGGTAAACGACAAGGAAGGTCTTTGCGTGTGATAAAGGGAGCAATTTTTGATATTGACGGAACCTTACTTGATTCGATGCCTGTCTGGGAGAACGCCGGGGCGAGATATCTTGCCACACTTGGCATAAAAGCCAGGTCAGATTTAAAGGAAAGACTTGATGCATTATCCCTTCCGGAAGGTGCCTTATATATGCAAACAGAATATAAACTTTCCGTAACGATAGAGGAAATATTAGAAGGTGTCAATCAGGTAGTAAAAGATTTTTATTTTAAAGAGGCAGTGTTAAAACCAGGTGTCTGTGATCTGATACAAAAGTTAAAGAAAAATCAGGTCAGGTTAATTATTGCGACAGCAACGGATGCAGAGATGGCAAAGTCGGCTCTTATACGTAATGGTATATGGAAAGATTTTGACGGAATGATTACCTGTGAAGAGGCAGGAGCAGGAAAGACAAGTCCTAAAGTATTCGAACTGGCAAGAGAACATTTACAGACGAAAAAAGAAGAAACCTGGGTGTTTGAAGATTCTTTATATGCAGTAAAGACTGCTTCCAAAGCAGGGTTTCCTGTATGTAGTATTTATGATGCATATAGCAGGGATAATACAGAAGAAATCCGAACATTTTCTGATATTTATGTAAAAGATTTTTATGAAATAGAAAGCTGTCAGGTCTTTCAACGCAAAAAACAGCAGCTACACAGACTGTCAGAAAGAAGATAAGGAAGTGCAAAATGAAAACAGTTCTTACAATTGCAGGAAGTGACGCAAGTGGTGGGGCAGGAATTCAGGCAGATATAAAAACATTAACGGTACATAAAGTTTATGCTACAAGCTGTATTACCGCACTTACAGCGCAAAATACAAAAGGGATTACTGGTATTATGCCAGTGCCGCCAGACTTTTTTGAAAAACAGATGGATAGTGTTTTTTCAGATATAAAGCCGGATGCCGTAAAGATTGGAATGATCGCATCCAAAGAACAGGTTGAGATTATTGCAAAGTATTTGCAAAAATATTCAATAAAGCAGGTAGTAGCAGATCCGGTTATGATTTCAACGAGCGGAACGGTTCTTGTAGAAGAGGAAGTAAGAGAAGTATTATATGAAAAACTATTTCCGAACATTTCTTTACTGACTCCAAATCTTCCGGAAACTGAGTTTTTATCAGGAGGGAAGATCACAGACAGGAAGACGAGAGAAAAAGCGGCAGAAATCATTGCAAAACGATGGAACTGTGCAGTTCTTAGCAAGGGAGGGCACAGTGAGCAAAATGCCGATGATTTCTTGTATGAGAAAGCCTTCAAGTGCCCAAAGAAAGTCTGGTATCCAGCCTGCAGGATTGATAATCCAAATACCCATGGAACCGGGTGCACACTTTCAAGTGCGATAGCCGCGAATCTTGCAAAAGGATTTTCGATAGAAGAATCTGTAAAAAAAGCAAAAGATTATATTAGCGGAGCCATTGGAGCGATGCTGAATCTTGGGCAGGGAAACGGTCCGCTTGATCATATGTGGGATTTATAAAAAAGTACACGATAAATATTAATAATAAATTGGAGGTAACAGAAGATGAGAAATTATACAACACAGATGGATGCAGCAAGAAAGAATATTATTACTCCGGAAATGGAAAAGGTTGCAGCCAAAGAACGTATGACACCAGAAGAAATCAGAGCATTCGTTGCAGAAGGAAAGGTTGCTATCTGTGCGAATAAAAATCATAAATGTTTAGATCCTCAGGGTGTTGGTTCTATGTTAAAGACAAAGATTAATGTAAATCTTGGTGTTTCAAGAGACTGTAAAGATTATGACATAGAAATGCAAAAAGTAATGGAAGCAGTTAATATGGGAGCAGATGCCATCATGGACTTATCTTCTCATGGAAACACCGAACCATTCCGTAAAAAACTGACTGCAGAATGTCCGGTTATGATCGGAACAGTACCGATTTATGACTCAGTAATTCATTATCAGAGAGATTTAGATACACTTACTGCAAAAGACTTTATTGATGTAGTACGTCTTCACGCAGAGAATGGTGTAGATTTCGTAACATTACATTGTGGAATCACAAGAAAAACAATCGACCAGATTAAAAAGCATAAAAGAAAAATGAACATCGTATCCCGCGGTGGTTCTCTTGTATTTGCGTGGATGACAATGACAGGCGAAGAAAATCCATTCTATGAATATTACGATGAAATTCTTGATATCTGTCAGGAATACGATGTAACGATTTCTCTTGGTGATGCCTGCCGTCCAGGCTGCCTTGCAGATGGTTCCGATGTATGCCAGATTGAAGAACTGGTTCGCCTTGGAGAACTTACAAAACGTGCATGGGAGAAAAATGTACAGGTAATGGTAGAAGGACCAGGACATATGCCAATGGATCAGATTGCCGCCAACATGAAGTTACAGTCTACAATCTGTTCCGGTGCACCATTCTATGTACTTGGACCGATCGTAACAGATATTGCACCGGGATATGATCATATTGTATCAGCAATCGGAGGAGCCATCGCCGCCCAGAACGGAGCAGCCTTCCTCTGTTATGTTACACCGGCAGAACATCTCGCACTTCCAAATCTTGAAGATGTAAAACAGGGAATCATGGCTTCTAAAATTGCGGCACATGCAGCTGACATCGCCAAAGGAGTTCGCGGTGCAAGAGAAATCGATGATAAAATGGCAGATGCCCGCAGAGTATTAGACTGGGAAGCTCAGTGGGCATGTGCGATGGATCCGGAAACAGCAAAGAAAGTCCGCGATGACAGAAAACCGGAACATGAAGATACCTGTTCTATGTGTGGAAAGTTCTGTGCAGTACGAAGCATGAACAAAGCATTAGCAGGAGAACATATCGATATCCTTTAAATTTTAGCAGCTTAAAATTAACTTTTTTAAGTAGTCGAGATAAGTAGCTTTTTTTACTGAGTGCGAGGCAAGTATGAAGACAGACCCTATATTTTTTTGATAATAAGAATACTCCAGCTTGCCAATTACCTGATTTTTCTTAATTGGAGCTGAAAGATTTTTCTGAAATATCACTTTTTTCTGAATTTTATTTGGATTAATTTCAGAAGTAAAAACATAGGAAAAGTTTTTATCATATTTGCAGGAAAGCATTTCCTGTGTACCATTATGTATGGAAACCGGGGAAAGTGCAGGTGGCTGTTTGTCTGTATAAACTTTACAAAGAGAAAAGCCATAATCAAGGAGGGAGGCACAATCTTTCACTCTCTCCTTTGCACTTTGACAGGCCATAACAACGGCAATCAGTGAAATATGATTACGCTCTGCGGTCGCACTGAGACAGAACCCAGCTTTGGAAGTACTTCCAGTCTTTAGTCCGGTAGCCCCCTGATATTGCCGCAGTAATTTATTCGTATTGGAAAGTCCAAACTCCGATTCTCCTCGCTTTGTCACATGAGTGATATTTTCCATCCATATAGTCGTATAATGAAAAATATCTGGATGCTTTATAATAAGTTCTCGTGACATAAGGGCAATATCCCTTGCGCTCGTATAATGTCCTTCGGCATCTAAGCCGCAGCAGTTAATAAAATGAGTATGCTTCATGCCAAGAGCCTGTGCCCTTGCATTCATCTTTGCAACAAAGGCATCCTCACTTCCATAAATATGTTCGGCCATTGCCACACAGGCATCATTTGCTGAAGAGACAGCAATACATTTAATCATGGTGTCTACAGTCTGTGTTTCTCCGGGTTCTAAAAATACTTGTGAACCACCCATAGATGCGGCGTGTTCACTGACAGTAACGGTCTCATTTAAAGTAATCTGTTTTTTTGACAGTGCGTCAAATATAAGTAAAAGAGTCATGATTTTTGTGACGCTGGCGGGAGGTTTTTCTTTGTCAGCGTCTTTTTCATATAGAATGGTACCGGTGGAGGCTTCCATTAGAATAGCATTCGGGGCGGCAGATTGAAAACCGATGTCAGTGGGGTGTTTCGTTTCTTTGTTTTTAGTTACTTGCCGTAAAGTGGATGAGGCGACTGTCTTTACAGGAGAAAAAATAAGAGAGAAGAAAAGACTTGTTGTAAGCAGAAAGATGAAAATATAAAACGTTTTTTGCGCTAAGTGTTTGGAAAAATATTTTAGCATAGGATACTCCAAATAAGAATTAGTACATTTTATGGCTGGTGACTAAAAATATGCATTTCCTTGTTGCCATTCTGAAGAAAATTGCTTAAAATAGAAGTAAATATCTGGGTGAAATAAAATAAGGGGATACGAGTATGAATTTACATGAATTTTATATTGGAAAAGCATTTGATGCGTATGAATATTTTGGAGCACACATAACGAAAGATGGCGTGCTGTTTCGAGTTTACGCACCTTGTGCGGAAAAGATTGAACTGATTGGGGAGTTTAATGACTGGGATGGCAGCGAGGATGAGATGATTCAGGATGCACAAAGCGGTGTATTTGAATGTGTACAGGAAGATGCAGAACCGGGAATGATGTACAAGTATCGAATTTATCAGAAGGATGGAATTGTACTTGACCGTTTTGATCCGTATAGTTTTGGTTCACAGGTGCGGCCAGATACCGCATCAATTATTGTAGATCTTGACCAGTATCATTTTTCTGATAGTGTATGGATAAAGAAGAGATGTAAGAATTATGATCTTCCGGTGAATATTTATGAGGTGCATGCTGGTTCATGGAGAAAGAATGAAGCAGATGAGGAGAACGGCTGGTATCATTATAATGAACTTGCAAGACAGCTTATTCCTTATATAAAGGAAATGGGCTATACGCACGTTGAATTTCTTCCGCTTACGGAGCATCCGGCAGATTGCTCCTGGGGATATCAGGCGAGTGGATATTTCTGTCCAACTTCCCGTTATGGAACAGCAGGGGAGTTAATGGAGATGGTGGATCTTTTCCATAAAGAAGGAATTGGAGTGATTATGGACTTTGTTCCGGTACATTTTATTTCAGATACTTATGCGCTTAATAAGTTTGATGGAACTGCTCTTTATGAGTATGCGGATGAGGACAAAGGCTACAGTGAATGGGGAACCTGCAATTTTAATTATTACCGGGGAGAAGTGCGCAGCTTTTTACAGTCATCTGCGAATTTCTGGATGGAGAAGTTTCACTTTGACGGAATCCGTATGGATGCGATCAGTAATGCGATTTACTGGCAGGGGGATTCTTCAAAGGGAATTAATGAAGGGGCACTTGATTTTATCAAATGCATGAATTCAGGTTTGCAAAAATTGCATCCTTCTGTTATGCTTATTGCGGAAGATTCTACAAACTTTCCAAAAGTAACGGCACCGGTTGAGTACGATGGTCTGGGCTTTGATTATAAATG
>UMIP01023733.1_pt1 | contig 18392 bp, 17 predicted proteins | sample 1965751 | NCBI WGS metagenome assembly UMIP01 (sample SAMEA4836117, study PRJEB28245) | human gut metagenome | biome: gut microbiome; material: fecal sample | place: Denmark | collected 2008
TTTTCAAGCAGCTTGGTCTGGTGCAGGAATTGAACGTGGGCGAGTCAAGCTCCCGTTATGATGCTGTGGTGCGGTGTCATCCGCATACGGTTTGCCGTATCTGCGGCAAAGTGGATGATTTGCACATGGACGCATTGACAGAGGTTGCAAGAAAGCTTGTACCGGATTTGGATTTTGATGTGGAATGTGAGCAGCTCATTCTTTATGGCATCTGCAAGGAGTGCCAAGAAAAATAACCGCCGAAAAGAGTATCTTTCGCTGAGAGGATACTCTTTTTTCTTTGCAATTCTTAAGACTTTCTTACAATATTCGTGTCTTGTTGACATCCGTTTTTCGCCTTTGCTATACTGGAAAAAAGGACATTTTTCGGTAAAAGGGGGCAAACGAATGAAATATAAACGAAAGCTGGCACCTGCAACGACCTTTGATTTTGCCACCATGGAAACATGGCTGTCCGACATGGCAGAGGACGGGTGGATTCCTGTTGACTTTCGGGGCGAAAAGGTAAAATTTCAGCAGGCAGAACCGCAAAAAAGAAGCTACCGCATTGCCATTCCGCGCTATTTCGATACCCAACCTACCGCAAAGCAGCTGGAGGAATATCATCAGCTTGGTTGGGAATTTATCTGTACCTACCGCTGCAAGGGCTATCTTCTGGCGAATATCACGGAGCATCCCCAAGAGCCTTACACAGACCCTGCCGTACAGAAGAAAAACATTGAGGAGCTTTATCAAGAGGAACGCTATCTTTATCTTGCAGGCATGGTTCTCGGCACTCTGTTTTTCGTCGGCTTAGGGCTGCTTACATGGCATTATTTAGGTCGAAATATCATAGACCCGAATTGGGTTTTGGAGTTTTATGGGCCAATCCTCTTCCTCCTTCTCGCTGTTTTCAATTTCTATGAGCTGCGTCTGCTCAAAAGGCTGAAAACAAGCTTGGAGCAAGGACTTCCCATCTCGCATGAGAAGGATTACACCAAAAAGCTGCAGCTCAAAAGAATCAGCAATCTCATTTACGCGATTCTGGGTATCACACTTCTCCTGCCACCCCTCTCGGACATCTATTCTGCTTTTAGACCGGACGAAACACAGGAGAAGGCTGCCGTTTCGGTTTCTCCTCTGCCTTATGTGCCGATGGAAGAAATCACAAAAAGTGCCTCCGATACCGAAATCAGCCTCTATTCCGAGCCGACACTCTTTGCACCCCTGCTTTTCCAAACGTTCGAGATGGGCGATTCCAACTCAATGGATACCATGCTCTTAGAGGTGCGCCCCTCCTTCCTGACGGAGCAGGCGTTTCTGACCTTAGGGGCAAACGGCACATTTCCCGATGCCTTCCTTCCCTCAACGGCAGAGCAGGCGTTGGTGCTTTCCTCTGATTCCTTTGATGAGGGATATTTTTATCAGGAAACAAGCGAGATGCAACGCCAGATGCTGACGCTTCGCAAGGGCAACCGCCTTCTGATTGTGCGCTACCACGGCGAGAACAGATTGGCCGATTCTCTGAGCGCCTTTCTGCCCCTGCTGGAGCAGAACTACACCATACAGGAATAACCGAAAGAGCCAAAAGGAGGACATTCTATGACGAAATGCAAGAGAAGGCTGCTCCCCGCAGAGCCATACGAAATTGATGCACTGGAAAGCTGGTTTTCCGACCTCTCCGCGGAGGGACTGCATGTGCAGAAGGCAAATGCCCTCTTTGCGACCTTCACAGAGGGCGAGAAAAAGCGTCTGCTTTACCGCATGGAGCCGAAGCAAGCCGGTATTTTCCCTGCTCTGGACGAAAGCCAGAATGTGCAGCATAAGGAAAAGGGCTGGAGCTTTGTCTGTGGATTGAACCGTTTCTATGTCTATGCCGCAGAGGAAGGGACGGCGGATTATTTTGCCACACCGGAGGAAGAAGGTGCATATTACCCCGACCATCTGAAGAAAAACAAAGCCCTCAACAACAGATATGCAGAGCTTCTGCTTACTCTTCTGATGATTGCAGGTTTTATTTATATCACACTGAGGCTGACCACCTACGAATGGGTAACAGGCTCAACCAGCCCCGTTTGCAATCCTGCTTTTCTGCTCCTTGTCATATTTTCCGGACAGCGTATCCGCGGTGCCATCAGGCTGCAACGCTCTCTTGCGGCAGGCGAGCCGCACCATCAGCCGACCGATTGGCAGACAGCCCGTCTGCGGTGGAAGCATCGGTTCCATTATGTCTGCGTTATCGGGATGATTACATTCCTCCTTCTGCCGTTCCTGCCCAATGTATTTTCTTTTTCCGACCGACCGATTGCAGAGGTGAAGCAGTCCCTGCCGATGATTTCTCTGGCGGAACTGGAAAATGACCCTGATTTTTACGCTGTGGACAGCTATTATCAGCGGGACGGCAATGCCAAGGAGGACTGGTGGGAGCGGGAAGCAAATCTGGTCAACTCCTATCCGACCTTCGGCTCTCCTGTTGACCTTGCCTATAATCAGGCAGGGCGGATTCCGAATCAAACAGATGCGTTAGGCGAACCGTATGAATCGGTGCTTTGGGTGGAATATCGCAGGCTTGCGTTCTTCCTTTCCCCGAAGGAATATATTAAAGAATATCTGGGTCGTGCTTATGAAACCTATGAAACTACGGCTTTGGAGGATACACCGTTTGATTACGCCCTTCTGGCAAAGGGTAAAAATCATACAAGGCTATATCTGGTTTCGGGGCAGACGCTTCTGGAACTGGACTATTACTATGGCGATGCAGATTTGACAAAGCATTATGACCTGTATGAAAAGGCACTGAAGGAAATGCAGAAAAAATAAGATAAGGCAGTGAACGTCCCGTTTGGGTTGGTTCACTGCCTTTCGTTTTACTGATTTAAAATCTGACAGGTATACGCATTGATGAGATACGGCTTTTCCTCATCCATCAGATAAATGCGGTAGCATGGCTCCAGATTGATCGAGGCAACGCCATCCGCCGCAGTATTGCTTTCCATCCGCGCATAGCCAAGCTCCATGCGGTCAATGGTTGCTTCCTCCGCATGCTCGCCCTTTTTCCATTCGCGCATGAAGGCAAGCAGGGCTTCATCCGCATAGCTTAAATCCTGCTTTTCGCCCGTATAGCCGCGCACAGGGTAATAATTGAAGGTGATTTTCTGAATTCCATCGGCGGTGACGAAAAAGGAGAAATAATTCGCAAAAACCTTCTCCCGTTTATACTGCCCGAAGAAATTCACCCGAAAGCCCTCGCTCTCCTCCGCAATAATAGCATCGCCATAGCTGCCGAAGAAATGCTCCGTATTATCAATGAATTTCTGCGCTTCTCTGAGGGCTTCCGTCTTGGTCATCTCGCCCTTGCCGCTTTTCACGGCTTTCGTTTCCCAGACACCGTGCGCACCGCTCATGGTCAGGCTGCTCTGTTTCCCCTGATAGACCGTTTCGCCGCCCTTTGTAGAAGCGGTTGTGCGCGCACTGCCGAAAAACAGACGCTCCAGCGTTTCCTTATTATAGGAGGGCAGCTCCACCGCCAGACGGGACATGGGTGGATGCTCCGTCAGAAGGTCGGTATACATGGTGATGCCGTTTCGCGAAAGCACCTCAAAGATGGAACGCTCCTGTGCCGCCGTCATGGTGTTTTCCCGATTCTGTTTATAATTCAGCCCTGCCAGAAGTACATTCAGCAGTACCAGCAAAACAATCACAAACTTTTTTGCATTGCTCCATTCCATGCCCTTCCTCCTTTCTTCTGCATTTTTTTCTGCATATTTCCTTTGTCACTTATTCTCCTGCCGTTACGCCCGTTAAATCCTTTTCCTGCTCCGTATCCACCACGAAGGTATACTCATAGAGGGTAACGAACCATTTCAGGCGGATATCGCCCGTCAAATCCACATGATAGCCCAATGCAATATTCTTAACATCGGTGATATCCTTATCCTCCACAACGGACTTATAGGTCTTATTTGCATCATCCAGTGCATCGATGAACTGGACGTTAATCTTCTGATTTTTCTCTGCGGCTTCGCTGAAATTGACCGCATAGCGGCGGTATTCCTTGACCGCCTGATTTCGCAGCGTTACTTTAATGGCATGGGATGCACCGATACGATCCTTCACATTCTGCGAAAGATTCACCGGCAGGTTATCCACTGCATAATCAAAATAATACACAACCTCATTATTGATGGTACGCTCGATATCCGCCAGATAAATATCCGTTTGCAGGGAATCATCATTTTTCAGGAAATTACAGCAAATCTGATAACCCTCAAGCAGGCCTGTTCTGTCATTGCCGGCGTAGTTTTCATAGCTGTAATACTCCAGAATCCGCACATCCGGATAGTATTTGACAACCGTTTCGCTGTCACTGAAGGTATAGGTGCCGTCCTCGTCACGCTCGCTCCAGTCCACAGAGAAATTGTGGAAGAAATTTTTCACCGTATTTTCCAATGTAGCACGGCTCGGCTCGCCATCCTTTTCAAAGGCAAACTCCTGCTCCAGAGCCGGATATTCATAGGGCAGATATGCCCACTGGGGCAAAAACATATTGCGCCACAGCACCGATGCACTGGTGCGCTGCCCTGTGGAGATATAGCGCATATCGCCGTTATCCGCCATCAGAGAATCATAGAGCGCGACAGACGCGCCGCCGCCCTCACAATGAAACGCGACACATTCATTCGTATCGGAATTGACGAAATAGGCGTAGCTTTCCTCGCCGCTCCTTCTGGCAGGCACAATCGTGATATAATCGAACTGCTCCAGCTTCTGGTCTGTTTTCAGATCCTTATAATTTTCCAGATATTCCTCCGAAGCAATCATAAAATCATACTGCATGACAATGCAGCGCGCCGCCAAAATTTTTTTCCAATCAGCGGTTGTTTTCTGAGGGAATGCGCCGCTTTGGGACAGAATCTCCCCCAGAGCCTTATTCGCCGTTTCCAGAAGCGTACTATTCCCCACATTATCGGGATAATAGACCGAAAAGGTACCTTCGCCCTCCCCAACCGCATAACGGGTAGCAAGAAGGACATCCCCATCCGCCTCCTCCTTGCCGAAGCTCAGCTGCTTCGCCAGGGCATAAAAAAAGTTATGGCCGCTTGTTCCTTCCAGCCATAACTCTCCTGTCTGATAAATCGCAGTTATGACCAAAGCAACAATGATAAAATTTGTAATCCTGTATACTTTCATTTGATCTCACCGCTTTTTCTATTCAATTTATTTTCATCTGATTTTTTATTTTTTCGCACCCATGCCGGGCAGCGCAATCATCCGTTGCAGCTGACTTTTTACCTGTTGGGGCACCTGCTTGATGACCGTTGTGGTCTTGGCTTCTCCCTCTGCGGCAAAGGAAATATAGTTATTCCCTCTGCTCAGGGGCAGGGTTTCGCTGAACAGCCCCATAGAGCCGACAGTTACGGTTTCTCTGTGGGTTTCAACCATATTGCCGAAACGATCCATTTTGGATACCGTAAAAGTAATATCCGTGCCGGGCTTCGCTTCCCCATAGAGGATTCGGCTGCTGTCAAAGGTACATTCCACCTCATCGCCGCCGATTTGCAGCCCACTTGTAATATTCACCGAGGAAGCAAATACACTGACAGGAGAAAAAGAAAACACTGCCGCCAAAGCCAAACCAATGAGTTTTTTTCTATATGCTTTCATTCCTGTCACCTCCTCTGCAATCTCGTCATATTCGGAAAAGCCTTTCCATTCTATTGTATGGAAATTCCTGCTTTCTGTCTACTATGATTATATCGCATGAAGATTACAATTATGTTACAACGCCCTTACAGTTCTATAACAATCTGCTCAGACAAGCGCGCCGCGGTTAAGCCATTTGTCTGAGGTGCTGTTTTCGCCTGTATTTCGGCGTAATATTATGCCTTCTGTTCCTCCCTTTCATATTCCAGAATCGGGCGTTCCTTCGGGAACCACATAATCATTGTTGTTCCCTTGCCATATTCGCTTTCTGCCGTCAGCTTACCGCCGTGGCTTTCCATAATTTCCTTTGCAATGGCAAGCCCCAGACCTGTGCCGCCCATGGCACGGCTGCGCGCCTTATCCACACGATAGAAGCGCTCAAAAATACGGGGTAAATCCTCTCTTGTGATGCCCATGCCCGTATCCTTCACATGAATCTTATAGAACTGCTCCTCCTCCGTAATGAAGATGCGGATGCTCGCCTGCTCTAAGCTGTACTTGATGGCATTGGTCACAATATTATTCACCACCTGCCCCACGCGGTCTCTGTCACCGAAAACAACCACCTCATGCTCATATGGCTCAAAGGTCAGCGTCTGATGCTTGGCTTCCGCATGGATTTTGTTCTGGCGGACAGTCATGCTGAGGAATTCATTCATTTCGATTTTCGTAATATCCAAACGCACCTGCTTATTATCAAAACGCGTCAGCTGCAGCAAATCACGCACCAGAAATGCCATACGGTCTGCCTCGCTGTTAATGATGCCAAGGAACTCCTGTGCAATCTCCGCATCCTCCATAGCACCATCCAGAAGGGTTTCCGTATAGCTTTTTACGGTTGTCAGCGGTGTTCGCAGCTCATGCGACACATTCGCCACAAATTCCTTTCGCATATCGTCCAGCTTTTTCTGCTCTGTGATATCCTGCAAAACAACAACCACACCTTCGACCTCGCCCCTTTTATCGTAATAAGGAGAGAAATTCGCATTAATAAACTGCTTGCCGACAGGGAAAATCACCTTCTTAGAGGGCTCATTTCCCATATCCAGATAGACAGAGGAGCTGATATCATACGCACGGATAAATTCCGTAAAATTCATTTCTATTTTTTCCAGACCAAGCATCCCCTCTGCCGCCGCATTGGCAAGCATCAGCTCGCCGTCCTTACTGAAGGAAATCACGCCGTCACTCATATTATGCAGGAGAATTTCCAGACGATTTTTCTCTCTTGAAATTTCCGACATATTCTTGGAAAGCTCCGCCGCCATGTTGTTAAAGCTGCTGGTCAGCTGGCCGATTTCATCATTGCTGCGCACCGTTAGGCTCTGATCCATATTCCCTTCTGCCAGATTTTTCGCGCCCGTTGTCAGCGCAAGAATCGGGCCCGTCAGTGTCTGTGCAAAAACATAGCCCATTACTGCCGCCAGAAACAGCGCAATCATAACCGCCGCAACAATCGTCTGCGTGGTTTTATCCAGACTGGTCTGCATATCGCTTGCGTCCAATCTGGTATAGATGATATAGGAGGGGGTTGTCCCGCTCGTCTGCACAGGTGTGGCATAGCTCATCCATTCACGCAGAAGCCCGAAGGAATCGGTGCTTTTTTTCTGTGTGGAAAAGGAGGTCATGCCGTTCATTGCCGCAATAATTGCCTGATCCGTATAAACCGGATAGGGTGCCTCCGTTACGGTGGTGGAGGCAATCGTCTCCCCATCCGTATTGAGGATATTGCCCTGTATACCGACGGCATTTGATACGGTTTTTAAGAGCTTCTCCTGAAATTCCTCATCCTTGCCGCCCTCAATCACCTGTTCATTGATTCTCTCCGCATAGGTTGCCAGCTCCTGTCTGGATTTATCAATTTCGATATTTCGCAGACTGAGCAGGATATAGGTGCCGCTGACAATCATCACAATCAGCACCAGCCCCAGATACATGATAATTAACTTCCATTTAATACTTCGCATTCGCAAAAGCTAATCCCTCGCTTTTCTCAGCAGTCAAAATAATACCCTACGCCTCTTTTTGTGAGGATATAAACCGGCTTGCCGGGGTCATCCTCGATTTTTTCACGCAAACGGCGAATGGTGACATCCACTGTCCGCACATCACCGAAATATTCATAGCCCCAGACCTTCTCCAGAAGCGTTTCTCTGGAAAAAACCTGTCCCTTCTGCGCGGAAAGGTATTTCAGAAGCTCAAATTCTCTGACAGTCAGATCAATGATTCTCCCATCCTTCCGCACCTCATACCGATCGGGGTTGATATCCAGCTTGCCAAAATTCCCCTTACCGGCAGGTGCCTGTTCGGGAGCCTCCTCGCGCACAACGGATTTTCTGAGGTTCGCCTTCACCCTTGCCATCAGCTCTCTGACACCAAAGGGCTTGGTCACATAATCATCCGCTCCCAGCTCCAGCCCCAGCACCTTATCCAGCTCCTCGGCTCTTGCCGTCAGCATGATAATCGGGGTATTTTTCTTTTCTCTGATTTTTTTGCAGACTTCGTAGCCATCCATCTTCGGCATCATAATATCCAGCAGAATCAGATCCGGATTTTCCTCCATGGCTTTCTGTACGCCTTCCTCCCCATCTGCCGCCGTGATGACAGTATAGCCCTCCTTTTTCAGGTTAAACGCAATGATATCGACGATGTTTTTCTCATCATCGACAATCAGAATTTTTCTGTCCATAGTGTCCTCTCCCCCTCGGAAAGTCTTATTCTTCATTCTATTCTTCTTCGATTATACTAGAAAGTGCCGCAAAAGTAAACAAAACCGCTTGGCATCCAATATTTGACGAAGCTTTTGCTTGCCAAGTTTCACCAAAAATGCTATTTTGTAAGAAAAAAGCGAAAAAAAATCAAGGAGGGTGTTTCATGGGTATCCTAGGCGCAAAAAATAAGGTTATCGCAGGCGACTATATCGGCGGCAAAATTATGCATTCCGGCGGCAAGGTGGTTTTATCCATCAACCTCGGCAATATGATTATTCTCAACAAAAAAATGGTTGCCGCCCACAAAATCGAAAGCGAGGTCAAGGGCAATCATAAAATCTCCGTTACCTTTGCGGACGGAAGGAAAAGCCTGCTCGAATTGGATGATGCACTTTGCACCGCTTTACTGGCGCAGCTGTTTTAACCATTTTCGGCAATCAAAAAGAACTTCTCATTTTTATGTTGAGAAGTTCTTTTTTTGTCTTAAAGTCTTGCTTCCAGTTCGGCTTTTCTGTCCTCGTAGCCCGGTTTTCCCAGAAGCGCAAACATATTTTTCTTATACGCCTCAACCCCCGGTTGGTCAAAGGGGTTTACATCCAGAAGATAGCCGCTGATGCCGACTGCCTTTTCAAAGAAATAAACCAACGCGCCAAAATGATAAGCGTCCATCTTATCCAGCTCAATCACCAGATTGGGTACGCCGCCATCCATGTGGGCGAGCATTGTGCCTGCAAATGCCTTGCTGTTGACGAAATGGATTTCCTTTTCCGCAAGGAAATTCAGCCCATCCTCATCCTGTGCATCAAACGGCACCACTGCGGCAGATTTCGGCGTTTTCACCCAAAGCACCGTTTCAAAGAAGCACCTGAGGCCATCCTGAATATACTGCCCGATGGAGTGCAAATCCGTTGAGAAATTCGCCGCCACAGGGAAAATGCCCTTATGCTCCTTCCCCTCGCTTTCGGCGAAAAGCTGCTTGAACCATTCCCCGAAGGAGGTCAGATGCGGCTCATAATTTGCCAGAATTTCAACCGTTTTGCCCTGCTGATAGAACAAATAGCGCAGTGCGGCATACTGATAGCAGTCATTTTCCTTTAAATCGGGGTTACTGTATTTTTCTCTTGCATCCGCCGCGCCCTGCATCACAGCATCAAGCTCCACACCGGCAGCTGCCATCGGTAAAAGCCCGACAGGGGTCAGTACGGAAAAACGTCCGCCGACATCATCGGGGATGACAAAGGTTTCGTAGCCCTCTCTGTCGCACATGCCCTTCAGCGCGCCCTTTGCGCGGTCGGTTGTGGCAAAAATACGTTTTGCGGCTTCTGCCTTTCCGTATTTTTTCTCCAGAAGCTGCTTGAAAATGCGGAAGGCAATCGCAGGCTCCGTAGTCGTGCCGGATTTGGAAATGACGTTGACGGAAAAGTCCCTGTCTCCCAGAATTGCCAGAACATCATTCAGATAGGCAGAGCTGATGTTGTTCCCTACGAAATAAATATCGGGGGTGTCTTTTTTTCGTTCATTATAAAACGGGGTCTTGATGAAATCGAGCGCCGTTCTCGCCCCCAGATAGGAGCCGCCGATACCAATGACAATCAGCACCTCGCTGTTTGCCTGTATGCGTGCCGCCGCCTTTTTGATGCGGTCAAATTCTTCCTTATCGTAATTTACGGGCAAATCCACCCAGCCTAAAAAATCATTGCCCTTGCCTGTTTTTTCATGAAGCGCATAATGACAACGCTCCACCTCCTTTTGCAGTGCAAAAACCTCGTCCTTTTTGATAAAATCTCCTTTCAGAGAAAAAGAAATACCCATAGGAATCCCCCTCCTTTTTTTCATATGTACTGTTTCGATATCAATATATTACCACAAAAAAGCCGTTCCGCAGCAGAAATCTGCGGAACGACCCTCTTTTTTTCGCTATTTTTTTATTGTGTTCCCTTGACGATGATTTCGGGCACAGCCTCCTGGATAATTTCCTTATCCACTTCCTTTTCCTCCGTCACCTCACCGTTGATACGCGTAATGCGGATGGTGCTTTTCTTCTGCCCTGCCTTTCCCTGCTGAATGACCTTCTGATAGCTCGAAGGCTTGGCATCATCATACTGCGTTTGGTAGGTCTTCGGCTCCACTGCCGTCAGCACCTGTGTTTCCACTGTTTTTACGGAAATCTTCGGCTTCTGTACCGGCACATTGATAACCTGCCCTACACGAATCCCGCCGGTAAGATTTGCACCTTCATTCAGCTGATTCAGCTTTTCCACCGTTGTTTTAAATTCATTTGCAATCAGATACGGCGCATCGCCGGACTGAACGGTATAACTCTGGGTTGCCTCTGTAGTGGATTCCAATACCTTCACGGCATCCTCCTGCTCCAGAATCTGCGTGGAATCCACAAATTCCTTCACAACCTCAACATCCTCCTGCCAGCTGATTTCCGCATCCTCCGCAACGCCCTCCTTGGGCATAAGGTCGGTCTGCACCTGCTTGAGCACGGCATTCGCCGCTTTTTCATTTGCAAGGATGGCAACCTTTTCACTATCCACTGTAATAATCGCCGCTTCCACCTTATACGTTACCTTGCTGCGCATTTTCGGCAGCAAATGCTCCATCGTGCAGACATCCTTTTTCTCCTTGGAGCCGATATGGATGCCCTCTACCTTGATTTTCTCGTTAATCTGCACCTTCGAGCCGACAATGCCCTCCAGCTGACTTTCCAGTGTGGCAGTCAGCTCCTTCGCCGTTACCTTTCTGGTTTCCAGAATCCCGACCTGCTCATCCGCGATATAAACCGCAGAGCCGTTTTTGCGCACAAAGAGAAACACGATGAATAAAATCACTATAATCCCAATCAGATAAAGTGCATTGCGGTTCAGCTTTTTGCCGTCCTTTTTGCCGCGCTTTTTTTCTGTGGGCTTATTGCGGTTCGTTCTGCCTGTTTTTTTGCCTTTTGTATTTTTTCTGTCCCGTTTGGCAGGTGTTCCGCTGCCATAGGGCACACGCTCCTCCCGTTTCGGGAACAATGTATCCGCCATGGGTTTTCCCCCTTATTTCTTCAAATTCTGACAACTGATGCTTTTATTTTATGATATCCACAGGAAGATTGCAAGCAAAAGGCAAAATTTCCGTTTTTCTGTAACGAAACTGTAAGATAAGCCCTTCCGCAGAAACTCGTTTGCATCAAAAAAAGCCTCCGCAGGGGAGGCTTATATTGTCTTATTTATTTTTGATAAAACGCAGAATGGATTCTGTCTGGTATTTGATATGTCCCTGTGCCACTGCTGCGCCTTCCTCGCTGTCATGATTTTCCAGCGCACGCAGAATACTTCTGTGGTGTGCCACGATGGTGGACATGGAATTATCGTTCTTCGCCTGTGCCATTCTGTAACGATACAGCTGGATTCTCAGGTTTCGGAACATCTGAATCAGCTTATCGTTTTCTGTTGCCTGAAAGATCACATCATGGAAATCTTCGTCAATATCCACAAAACGCTCTACATCATTTTCCGCAACCGCGCGTTCAAAATCCACTTCCATATTTTTCAGCTGCTGCAAACATTCCTTTGTCATCTTCTTACAAGCCAGAGAGGTTGCAAGCCCTTCCAGCGCGCTTCTGATTTCCAAAATATTTACGATATCCTTTTCTGTCATATCCAGCACCTGCGCGCCCTTTCTGGGCACCAGCTCTACCAGATTTTCCAGCTCCAGCATACGCAGTGCCTCTCTGACAGGAGTACGGCTTACGCCAAGCTTTTCCGCCAGCTGATTTTCCATCAGTCTTTCTCCGGGAACCAGCTTGCCTGTCAGAATCGCATCCCTCAGTGTGTTAAATACGACATCTCGCAACGGTAAATACTCATTTGTATTGATGTTGAATTTTGTTTCGGTCATTATTATGTTCTCCTCTCAGCTCTCTTCGTACCCGATAGGTTCTTGTTGCCAAGCAATCCTTCAGGGCAAACTCCCGTTTCACCAGAGCCGCCGCCTTTCTTGCCTTTGCTCTGTCCGTAAACAGGGCAAACACCGTTGGACCGCTGCCGCTCATGAGGGCACCCTCCGCCCCTAATTCCATCAAACGTGCTTTTATTTTTGCGATTCTTGGATGCAGCTCAATGGTCACGGTTTCCAGAACATTGGAAAGCAGCTTTCCCATCTTTGCCACATCTTTCTCTTCCATGGCTTTGAGCATTGCCTTTGTATCGGGGTGCTGCTCGATTTCCTGCCAACGCAGCTGCTTATAAACAGAAGCTGTGGAAACGCTGACGGGCAGCTTTGCCAATACCACATAGCAATCCGGACAAGAATGTACGACATTTGTCATCACCTCGCCGACTCCCTCACACAAAACTGTGCCGCGACGGATGCAGTAAGGGATATCCGAACCCAATCTGCCCGCCACTTCCTCCAGCTGTGCTTCGGAAAGCCCCAGACCAAACAGGCGGTTCATGCCCACCAGAACAGCCGCACAATCCGTACTGCCGCCGGCAAGCCCTGCCGCAACAGGGATTCGTTTATCAATCTCAATAAACACACCCTCCTTTATGCCGAAGGTCTCCCGCATCAGGTTTGCCGCCTTCCACGCCAGATTGCGCGCATCCGTCGGCAGCCATGGCAGGTTGGTTTTCAGCTTGATTACGGGCTTTTCCAGCTTCTTCATATAGATACCGTCATACAGTGCTACCGTCTGCATGATGGTTTCCAGAAGATGATAGCCGTCCTCCCTTTTGCCTGTCACATCCAGGGTTAAATTGATTTTTGCTCTTGCCTTCAGTCGTATTTCTCTCACGGTGTAGCCTCCCGTTTTTTCTATACTGTATACATTTTTATTATGGATATTGTACACTACATAAAACAAACACGCAACCATCAACTTACACAAAAAATGAATTTTTTGTCGAAAAAGTTAACATTCTTTTAAAAAACGGTAAAGATGAAATTCCTATTCTTTTTTTGTGCTATAATAATGAAGAAAAGAAAAATTTTTCCTTCCCTGAAGGGGGTATCTTTATGTGGACATTTTACGAAAAAAATAAACAAGCCATTCATGATATTGTCCTGCTGCTTGCGGCGGTGCTTGGCTGCTGTCTGTTCTTTCGCTATCTTTTTCGGATTTTCCTGCCATTCCTCATCGGGTGGCTGTTGAGCCTGCTGTTTAACCCTCTGGCAGACCGTCTTCAGAAATTTCATATTCCCCGCGGCATCAGTGCTATCATCGGGATTCTGCTGCTGTTTGCCCTGTTGGGACTGCTCGGCTTCTGGAGCGGCACAGGGCTGATTGCCAAGCTGAAGGAGCTTTCCGAAAATCTGCCGCACTATATCAACCTGTTTGAAACGGGGCTTTCACATTTCTGGACACGGTTTGATACTCTCGCGCAGAGGCTGCCAAAGACATTACAGGTCTTTTTCTCCAGCCTGCAAACGGATTCCTCCGGCTTTCTGCTCTCCCTTGTTCCCAAGGGCAGCGCAACAGGCAAGCTTGGCGGTGTTTCCGGCTTTTTCATTGCGTTTTTTGTATCACTGATTTCCGCTTATTTCTTCACAAAGGACAGAGACCTGCTGCGCCGGCAGTATGAAATTCATATTGCGCCGCTGTTCGGGCTTTCCGTCTATACCACAAAGCAGGAATTAAAGGCTTCTGTTCTGGGCTATCTTAAAACGCAGCTGATTCTGATGGGCTTTGTTTTTATCGTCACTCTCATCGGGATGCTGGTGCTGCATTCGCCTCATCCGCTGCTGCTGAGTATTCTGATTGCCATTATCGATGCCCTGCCCTTCTTCGGCAGCGGGTTCATCCTCTGGCCGGGCGCAATTTATTTCTTCACCAGAGGAAATACCTTCCTTGCCATCGGCTATCTGGCACTTTATGGCATCATCCAAATAACGCGGCAAATTCTACAGCCGAAAATTCTTGGCACGCAGATTGGGCTGCATCCCCTGCTGACGCTGTTCTCCATGTATTTCGGCTTTAAGTGCATCGGGGTATTCGGGCTGATTTTAGGGCCTATCGTTGCGGTTGTGCTGAAAGCACTTTTCCACGCAAGGAAGCAGAACAGAGAGCTACAGAAGCTTTGAGAAGCATACAAAAAAGGATAAATCTCAGAACGGGATTTATCCTTTTTCTTTTTTGATTTTTATTCGATTTCTGTTGTCTGCAGCATGATATTGATGGCATCCAGCACTTCCTGCTTCTGTGCATCCTCATAATAGGTGCCGCCGTAAATCACCAGATTGCCATCCAGAATTCCATACACAACAATGGAATGGGAATCGGGGATAGCAAGAATCGTTTCTCTGCCGCCCGCCTGCTCCAAGGACTCCTCTGTCCAAAGCTCATTTTCAATCATCTGATCAATAACCTCATCGTTGAAGGTGAAGGAATTTTCCATATAGATGACAGGATTGCCGTCAAAGCTGCGCAGCTCACATTTCTCAACCGTCAGAGAAGCATTCTTTTCCAGCTGCTCCAGCACCTGATTCATCAGATCCTCGTCAAGGGCTTTCTTTCTCTCCCCTGCAATCTGTACGTTGATGGCAACCGGCTTTTCTGTCCCAACGGTATCCCTTGCATATAACACCAGACTGTTTACAACCTCGCCCTCCGTTGTCCAAACATCCGCATCATACTGATATTTTGCCGTGCCGTTTTCCACTGTCGCCAGCTCCATCTTGCTGATATCCAGCGGCTCCATGGCAGGATATTCCGCCGCCTGATTGTCGGAAGCACCGCAGCCTGCCAATGCAAGAAGCATCAGCCCTGCCGCCAGAATTCGTTTCATTTTTTTCATAAATCGTTCTCCTTTGTCTTTTGGGTAAATGGGTTAAGTAAAATTATACCACAATTTCGGCAAAAAATGTACTATGAGATTCCTGCCTTGATGCCCCAAAGCACCAGTAGATGCAGGGGATAAAACACATAAAAGAAATAGCGTGGCAGTTTTTTTGAAAACGCCGCCACACGCCATTTCCCATCTAGAAAGCCAAAGGAAAAGAGAGACAATAGCTGAATCCACGCCCTTGTTTTCAAGCCATACAGAATATTCAGCAGCAGCTGTCCGTAAAAGCAGAGACTCTCCCGTTCCGCATAAAGCCCGAAGCAGAAAATCGTCCAGACACCATACCAGCCATAGCTCATGTCAGCAAAATAAGAGCCGATAAGCAGTACCGCCGCAACCGTCTTTTTCCCCTGACGAAAGAAATACAGCGCCGCCGCACCCCATGCCAGCATGAATAAGGGATTGCCCTGTGTGATGCCGAACAGAAGCATATAAATCGGCTGAGAAAGGACTGCTGTCAGAAGAATTCGCCCGAAATACCGCCAAAAGCAATGCGTATAGCGCACCCCCTCGGCAATGCCGAAGGCAAACAACGGAAACGAAAGCCGCCCGATGGCACGAAAGCCAATGGCACTCGGAAAAAAAACCATGCCGATGTGGTCAATCAGCATGGTCAGTGCCGCAATAAACTGTATGAATTGCCGCTGTTCCCTTCCCATTATTCCTGGAACATAGGAGTGGAGAGATATCTGTCGCCCGTATCCGGCAGGAATACCACAATGTTTTTGCCTGCATTTTCGGGACGCTTTGCAATCTCCTTCGCCGCATGTACCGCCGCACCTGCGGAAATACCGGACAGCAGACCTTCCTCTCTCGCAAGGCTTCTGCCTGCCGCATACGCATCTTCATTCGTTACAGTAACAATTTCATCATAAATATCTGTATTCAGAACATCGGGTACGAAGTTTGCGCCGATCCCCTGAATACCATGAGGGCCTGCAACGCCCTTGGACAGCAGGGGGGAGGCTGCCGGCTCTACTGCAACAATCTGCACCGCAGGGTTCGTTTCCTTCAGATATTTGCCTACGCCTGTGATTGTGCCGCCTGTACCGATGCCTGCAACGAAAATATCCACCTTGCCATCGGTATCTGCCCAGATCTCAGGGCCTGTGGTTTCATAATGCGCCGCCGGATTGGAGGGGTTCACAAACTGCCCTGCAATGAAGGAATCGGGGATTTCCTTTGCCAGCTCCTCCGCCTTTTCCACCGCACCCTTCATACCCTGCTTGCCCTCTGTCAGCACCAGCTCCGCACCAAAGGCTGTCATCAGCAGTCTGCGTTCCATGCTCATGCTGTCAGGCATAACGATGATTGCGCGATAGCCTCTTGCCGCCGCCATCAATGCCAGACCAATGCCTGTGTTGCCGCTTGTGGGCTCAATGATGGTTGCGCCCTCCTTCAGGATGCCTGCCTTTTCCGCATCCTCCACCATGCGCTTTGCGATACGATCCTTCGCACTGCCGCCGGGGTTCAGCGCTTCTACCTTTGCCAGCAAAGTTGCGCCCGTTTCCTTTTCAATCTTTGTCAGCTCCAGTAAGGGTGTGTTGCCAATCAGTTCTTCTACACTTTTATAAATCTTAGCCATAGTTGTTATCCTCCGTTCAAAAAATCTGTTTTCCGCATTTCATTAGTGTAACATAAATTTGCAAGCCTGACAGCAACAACAGCCAAAAATTGTACTTTTTAAAAGCATAACATCACTCCCTATTTCATATCGATTAACTATGATTTAAGAGGATACACCTGTTTTTTCTATTTGTCAATCGTTTTTTCTCATTTTCTTCTATTGTACCATCTTCTTTTTTGTGCTACCATTGTTTTGGTAAGTAGTCTATACAGAAAAAAGGAGAAATACTATGAAAATCGGTAGAAATGACCCCTGCTGGTGCGGCAGCGGCAAAAAATACAAATCCTGCCATGCGGCTTTTGATGATAAGCTGGCGGCGTATCAATTAAAACATATTCCCGTTCCCAGTCATAAGCTGATTAAAACTCCCGAACAGCTGGAAGGCATCCGCAAGGCAGGCAAGCTGAATACGGCAATTCTGGATATGGTTGCGGAAAATATCAAGGCAGGCATGTCCACAGACGATATCAATACACTGGTGCATAACTACACCGTAGAGCATGGCGGTATCCCTGCGCCTCTGGGCTATCAGGGCTTCCCCAAGAGCGTCTGCACCTCTGTGAACGATGCCATTTGTCATGGTATCCCCGATCCCAATCAAATCCTGCAGGATGGCGATATCATCAATGTTGACGTTACCACCATTCTGGATGGCTATTATGCCGATGCCTCCCGTATGTTCCTGATTGGCAATGTCTGCGACGAGGCGAGAAAGCTGGTTGAGGTGACAAAGGAATCTGTTGATTTAGCCCTGAAGGAAGTAAAGCCTTGGGGCAGACTGGGCGATATCGGCGCAGTCATTAGCGAATATGTCCATCAGCATGGCTATACTGTTCTGCGTGATATCGGCGGTCATGGGGTCGGCAACGACTTCCATGAGGATCCTTACGTTTGCCATATCGGCAAGAGAGGAACAGGGATGCTTCTTGTGCCCGGCATGGTCTTTACGATTGAACCCATGGTAAATGAAGGCAAAGAGGATTTCTTCGTAGATGAAGAAAACGAATGGACGGTTTATACCGAGGACGGTTCTCTTTCCGCCCAGTGGGAATATACCGTTGCCGTAACCGAGGACGGCGTAGAAATTATCACACACTAAAATTTGCTTATGAAACAACGAACCCCCTCCGTACGCTGTGTATGAAGGGGGTTTATTTTTATAAACATTATTCTGCTTTCTGCGCCTGTTCCGCCAGAAATTTTGCCGTTTTCTCAATCATCTGCAATCTGGTGTCGCTGAAGGAATGGTCGGTGTCCAATGCTTCATAAACCACATTTCCACCCATTTTCTTCAGCTCCTCTACCCAAGGCAGGCAATGCGCCGCAGGCGGACAGCACTCATCCTGCACCGCACCTAAGCAATAAACCGGACGTTTTCCGAAGCGTTCCAGCAATGCCCCAATGCGATAGCTTGCCTGATTGGCGAAAACCTCCTCATATAATGCCGCAGGAGAGGTTCCGTTCAGCCAAATCGGGCCGCCCTCAAAAATATCCAGCAGCAGCCGCTTCGGCTCCGTGTCATCCGCAAAGCCCATCGCGCCG
>UMIP01020879.1_pt1 | contig 17934 bp, 14 predicted proteins | sample 1965751 | NCBI WGS metagenome assembly UMIP01 (sample SAMEA4836117, study PRJEB28245) | human gut metagenome | biome: gut microbiome; material: fecal sample | place: Denmark | collected 2008
ACGCAGAATTATTGAATCTGACCGCACATGCGATCATCTGGCGTTCCAGAGAGGACAGACCAATAATATCTGTAGACATAATGATCTGATAGGAACACTCGGAAACCCTTTCCATACTGATATATTTGCCACAGTCATGAAGCAGTGCCGCGATCTGCAATAACAGACGTTCTCTTGCTCCCATGCCATGAACCTTCTTCATACTGTCAAAGATATTCAGACAAAGATTCATAGTTCCCTGGATATGGCTCTTACTGCTGGAATAGCGTTTCGCAATGTTCTTCGAAGTAACCAGAATATCATTCTCAAAATTGTGGACACTTTTGAGAAATTTCTTCTTCTCTGCAAAGTCATAAGCAATTCCATCCAGCAGGGAAACACCTGGTGCCCAGAGAGACTCTGCATTGAAAATATCAATAAAATTTCTGCACACTACCATGGTCGGTACAACAAGGGATGCATATTCCGGATCAATCTCCATCTCCTGTGCCAGCAGGTCAACAGATTTTCCAACTGTATCCTCATAGCGTTTCATAAATTCTTCCCTTGTAATGATCCTGTCTTCCATTTCCTCCTGAAAGATCATGTCTGTAATAAAATCTCCCATCAGGATCACATTCCGGATGTCCTTGTCCTTCAGATACAGACGTTGAAAGCTCATCAGGTCATTTCGGATAAATTCCTCAACCAGCTTATCATAATGAATGGTTGTTTTCTCCAGTTCCTGCAGACGCTGGCGGATTCTTAAGCTTCCCATTTTAAGTCCCTGGGTAGTGACCAGCGCATCTTTGTCAAAGAGTGAAACCTGAAGGCTGCCGCCACCCACATCCAGGATTGCGGTGCCTTTCTGGATCATCTTTTTGAAGCCCTTTTCAATGGCAGCAATTGATTTGTATCCAAGGAAATGCTGTTCTGCACTGCTTAGGATTTCTATCTTCATTCCTGTACGCTGATAGATCTGTTCAATGCTCAGCAGCGGATTCACAAGTTCTCTGAATGCACTGGTACCACAGGCACGATACTCTTCCACCCCAAAGTCCTGCATCAGCCTCTTAAAGTCATTCAGCACCTCACATAAAACATTCAGCATTTCTGAGTCGATCTTCCCGTCAGAATAGACACCCTTTCCGATTTCCAGACTGTATCTGACATCATTCAGTTCACGAAAACCAATTCTTTTTGACATCTCAAAAATCTTCATGCTGACTTCATAAGATCCGATGTCAATGGCTGCAAATGTCATGACTGCCATATGCGTTCCCCCTTTACCATTCATCTATTTGCTTTTTTATTCCTTCTCCACACCCAGCAGATGGTCGATAAACTGCTGTGCAGTTCGTCCCGTAAGTCCTCCATGAGAAAGCTCCCACTTATTTGCTTCCAGAAGCAGTTCATCCTCCGGCATGGTAATTCCGTTTCTTTGCGCAAGCGCTTTGACGATCGTCTGGAATTCTTTCTTGCCTGGCGCACCATAATAGATACGAACACCAAAACGATATACAAGAGAAAGTTTCTCCTGTACTGTATCGGAGGAATGCAGATCGTCGTCATCCATAATTTCCAGCTTATCACTGGATTTTTCCCTTACCAGATGTCTTCTGTTACTTGTTGCGTAGATCAGAATATTATCCGGTTTCTTCTCCAGACCACCTTCAATGACTGCTTTCAGATATTTATACTCAATCTCAAATTCCTCAAAGGAAAGGTCATCCATATAAATGATAAATTTATAATTTCTGTTTTTGATCTGTGCGATCACATCGTTCAGATCCTGGAACTGATGCTTGTACACCTCAATAATTCGAAGTCCCTCATCATAATAACGGTTCAGGATTCCTTTGATACTTGAAGATTTACCTGTACCCGCATCACCAAACAGCAGACAGTTGTTTGCTTTTCTGCCTCTTACAAAGGCTTCTGTATTCTCAATGAGTTTCTGTTTCGGAATTTCATAGCCTACCAAATCTTCCAGTTTCACATGAGCGATCCTTGTGATCGGCTGGATCTCCACATTATCATTCTCATCATGGCCTACACGAAAAGCCTTATGTAATCCCAGCTTACCCACACCAAAATCCTTATAAAACTGTACCATATCTTTCATAAATTCTTCTGTTGTTTCTGCTGCTGCCAGTGTTTGGCTCAGATCACAGATACGGTCTCTGATGCGAGAATTAAACATCTTACTGTTACTTCCGGTGTTTGTGTAATCCTTCAGAATCTTACAGCATGAAATTCCAAAAGCCTCATCCAATACTGTCAGGTCAAAGTCGTATAATTCTTTAAATACACCAAAATCATTCATAGCCAGTTCATTAATACTTCCGTTCACAGCCCCTCTGATCTCGCAGGCTGTACTGAAAGCATTTTCATTATTTACCAGAAGAAATGTCAGATAACAGTGCCACAGATTTCCGGAAAATCCATAAGAGCCAGCCATTTCTACAAGCCCGTTGGCACACTCGAAAAACATTCCTTCCTTATCTTTCAGATCCGGCGCTTTCTGTTCCCAGGCGTTCATCAGTTCTGCCATCTTATCAAGAATTTCACCATGTTCAAAGTTACGATATAAAATACATTCATTTAATCTAGCCATTATTGTTACTTCCTTTTATTTCATCATTTATGCATTTTGTCATTCTGCTACAAGCAAATCCCTATACACTGCTTATTGCTTTTCACAATTGAAACAGGGGACTTCCTTGCTTTGGTTAAACCCGGTATATTGTTTGCAAAATAATGTACTAATAATTCCCCAGAATTCTCATTCTGTCAGCTTCCGCCTCGATTCCTCTCAATGCATTCTTCACCGCACTGTCCTTTAAATTACCCTCGAAATCCACAAAGAATCTGTACTGCCAGTTCTTGCCTGTGATCGGGCGTGATTCAATCTTGGTCATATTCAGACCGTTATAGATGATATGAGACAGCATATTATAAAGTGTTCCGCTCTCATGAGGCAGTTCAAAGAAAATGCTGATCTTACGCGCATCTTTTACATAAATCGGCTTCTTACTCACAATCACAAAACGTGTGGCATTCTGTCCGTTATAGCAGATATTCTCAGCCAGGATTTTCAGCCCGTAAAGTTCTCCTGCCTGTCTGCTGGCAATCGCTGCCTGTGTCTTGTCATTATCTTCTTTGACTCTCTTGGCAGATCCGGCTGTATTTTCCATTTCTTTCTTCTTCCAGCCTGGATGAGCTTCCAGATATTTTCCGCACTGGGCAAGTGCCTGAGGATGAGAACATACCTGTTTAATATCATCAAGCTCTGCATCCGGCATTCCCAGAAGCACATGCTCCGGACGGATAACCTGCTCACCTACGATACTCAGATCATATTCTGCAAGAAGATCATAGATATCTGCTACGATTCCTGCTGTTGTGTTTTCAATAGGAAGAACCGCGTAATCCGCTTTTCCCTCTACTACCTTCTCCATAGCATCTCGCCATGTCTTGACATGGAAGCTCTTAATATCATCATGGAAATATTCTCTCATGGCAGCATAGCTGTATGCACCTTCTACCCCCTGAAAAACAACCGTCACATTATTTAATGGAAGCTTGTCTACCATTTCCAGTTTCTCATCATCTTCAACTCCATGTTCTGTCAGAAGCTGATACTGTCTCTTACGACTGATTGCCATAATCTGCTGAAAAAGCTCCTGAGCTCCAAGCTGGTTAAATTCTCCATGTGCCTTTCCTCTCAGAGTTTCCAGCTTCTGCCTCTCACGTTCCGGATCCAGAACTTTTTTTCCTGTACGGATCTTATATTCAGCGACATCTTCAGCTACCTTCATTCGCTGTTCAAAAAGACAGATGATCTCACTGTCAATCTTGTCTATTTCGTCTCTGCATTCCTGTAAATTTATCATTCTTTGTTATTCCTTTTTACTTTTTTGAAATTTTTTATGCTCTTCCACAATATCCGTCATTTTCCCGATAAAGGAAAGAGAACCAAACGCAATGACCACATCTTCTTCTCCGACAAGTTCAAAAGCTTTCTCTACCGCATCTGCGATCGTATGCATTGCCTGGACATTCGGATTATATTCGCTGACAGCCTCCGCCAGTTCTTCTGCCGGCAATGCCCTTACATTATCCGGAGTCTGTATTGTAAGAATCTGATCTGCGAAATGTGCTGTCTTTTCGATCACACTTCTATAATCCTTATCTGCAAAAACTCCCATAATATAAATCAGTCGTTTTCCTTTGAAATAGTGCTCTATCGAAGCAGCCATCATATCCGCAGCAGCCGGATTATGAGCTCCATCCACCACAAATAATGGTTTCTTACAGATCACTGTGAACCTTCCGTTCCAGTTTACTGTCTTAAGCCCCTCTATCCGTTGCTTAACAGTAGTCGGAAAGCCCAGATTATTCAACACCTTCAAAGCATTCAGGGCAACTACTGCATTTTCTTTCTGATAAACACCTGCCAGTGGAATCTCGTAATCCTCTCCACAATATTGTATCGTCTGTCCAAGGCAACTCTCCTGAATCACCTGAGCATCAGAAGAATCTGCCACTGTACACTCTGCATTATGAGTCTTACAGATTTCCCGGATTACCCGCATTGCCTCCGGTTTCTGCATAGCAGTCACCACATGACATCCATCTTTGATAATGCCAGCTTTCTTTTCTGCAATTTGTGACAGGGTATTTCCAAGAAAAGACATATGATCCATACTGATTGATACAAGTACTGCCAGTAATGTATTCTTAATGATATTTGTGGCGTCCAGATTTCCGCCCATTCCGACTTCCAGCAAAACGAGATCACAATTCTCGTTTTTGAAAAACAGAAATGCCACAGCAGTCTCTATCTCAAATGCTGTGGGATGAGGATAGCCATCTTTTGTCATGGCTGTGATGGCATCTGCCACCTGTGTGATATATTCTGCAAAACTTTCTCTGCTGATTCTGCTGCCCGTGACTTCCATCCGGCCTCTGTAAGAATACAGAGTTGGTGAAACATACCTTCCGATACGATAGCCTGCTTCAGACAACGTAGAATATAAAAAGGCAATAACAGAGCCTTTTCCATTCGTACCGGCCACATGAACATATTTAAGATCGTCCTGAGGATTTCCCAGACGCTTCATCAATTCCCGCATATGATCAAGTCCCAGTACACTTGGGATTTCTCTTGTAATTTTGTCTATATAATCCCGACTCTCCTGATAATTCATAATATACTCCTCTTATTTTCTATGAGTTACACGTATTATTTTCTTCGAACCATTTCCGAATATATTCCCGATATGAGCATTTTCCCAATATGAATATTTACTCCGTTCACGGTTACCTTTCATACAATACGCCAAACGCCTCAGTCTTTTAATGTGATAACGTGGTTACTGTTCACTTCGTTCTCAGTAACACGCTTCGCGATGCACAGAATTTATGCTAATCGCATAAATTCGCGCCGTATGTCTCGGGATTTTGGCATTTTCATGCCAAAACACCTCGCGGGACAGTAGTGCGCGAACAGTAACATAACGTGGTTTCATTATATCCTACACGTATTTTTTTTTCAAGTCAGGCAATACTAGAAACAGTTAAAATTTATTCTGTTTATTGCTGTTCACAGAATAATCAATAATCTTAATTGGGAGGTTACTTATGAAAAAAGCATTTCTTTTCTGCGGACTGACCGGCTGGTGTATGGAAGTTCTCTGGACAGGTCTGCATTCTGTCCTTTCAGGAGAACTGACTATGACCGGAAAAACCTCTCTTTTAATGTTCCCCATTTACGGCTGCGCAGCCATCATCCGCCCACTTTCCGAAAAATTTTCCACATTTCCTTCTTTTGTGCGTGGCTGCATCTACTCAGTCGGGATTTTCTTTGTAGAATTCATCAGTGGCTCATTCTTACGTCATTTCCATATGTGTCCATGGAACTATTCTGACGCCCCTTTAAACTACAAAGGGCTGATTCGTCTGGACTACGCTCCGCTCTGGTTTGGAGCCGGACTTGTTTTTGAAAAAATACTCCAAAAACTCTCTTGAAAAAAGCACCTGATTATTATATGATGTTAGGAAGGATTATGTAACTGATTCCTGAACCAACAAACTATGGAGGTATGAAATGAGACACTTAATGAGTCCGCTGGACCTGTCTGTTGACGAGCTGAATACTCTTCTTGACCTGGCCAGTGATATTGAGAAACACCCTGATAAATACGCACATGTCTGTGACGACAAGAGACTTGCAACTTTATTCTATGAACCAAGCACCCGTACCCGTCTCAGCTTTGAAGCTGCTATGATGAATCTCGGCGGTAAAGTCCTTGGTTTTTCATCAGCCGATTCCAGTTCCGCTGCCAAAGGCGAAAGCGTTGCTGATACTATTCGTGTCGTATCCTGTTACGCAGATATCTGTGCTATGCGTCACCCGAAAGAGGGCGCTCCGCTAGTTGCTTCTATGGCTTCTTCCATTCCTGTTATCAACGCCGGTGACGGTGGTCATCAACATCCTACTCAGACATTAACTGATTTACTTACCATTCGTTCCTTAAAAGGACGCTTAGACAATTTAACAATCGGTCTGTGCGGTGACCTGAAATTCGGACGTACTGTTCATTCTCTGATTGAGGCACTTGTACGCTATACCAACGTAAAATTCGTACTGATTTCACCGGAAGAACTTCGCATTCCAAGCTATATCCGCGAAGATGTTCTGAAAAAAAACAATATTGAATTCCAGGAAGTTGAAAGACTTGAAGATGCCTTACCAGAACTTGACATTCTGTACATGACACGAGTTCAGAAGGAACGTTTCTTCAACGAAGAAGACTACGTACGCATGAAAGATTTCTATATTCTGGACAAGCAGAAAATGGAACTTGCAAAAGAAGATATGTACATTCTCCATCCACTTCCACGTGTAAATGAAATTGCAACAGAAGTAGATGCAGACCCGAGAGCAGCTTATTTCAAACAGGCACAGTACGGTGTATATGTACGTATGGCCCTGATTCTCACATTACTGGAGGTAAAATTACCATGTTAAATGTTGGAGCACTTCGCGAAGGTTATGTATTAGACCATATCAAAGCCGGTAAAGCCATGACGATCTATCATGATCTGAAGCTTGATAAACTTGACTGCACAGTTGCGATCATCAAGAACGCACGCAGTAACAAAATGGGAAAGAAAGACATCATTAAGGTAGAATGCCCGATTGAGAATCTTGATCTGGATATTCTCGGTTTCATTGACCATAACATCACTGTAAACATCATCAAAGATGAAAAAATCGTAGCAAAGAAAGATCTGAAACTTCCAAAACAGGTTGTTAACGTGATCAAATGTAAGAATCCTCGCTGCATTACCTCTATCGAGCAGGGGCTTGATCAGATTTTTGTTCTTGCAGACAAAGAGAAAGAAGTTTACAGATGTAAATATTGTGAAGAGAAATACACAGGTAAACGCAACAAATAATTTTGTTAATACCTCTTATTAATCATTACATAGCCGGAAGCTCCAGGTTTCCGGCTATCTTTTTACTCTCATAAAAGAAACCGTTCCCACATGTCCACAATCAGAAAAACTCCCGTTGCCTATGTAACTATGCTGTACAGACAACGAGAGCCTCTTATTTTTATTTCTTCTATTATATACACTTTATACGCAATCAGACCGATAAGCCGGGTTATGTCATTGAGTGATCATCTGTCTAGGCCTTACGTTGCCATAAGGCTCGAGCGACCCACCTGAAAGCACGACGGGCAGCCGTATCGCTTTCTATTCGGTCTTGCTTCGAATGGAGTTTACATGTGCCCGGCCTGTTACCAGGACGGCGGTAGTCTCTTACACTACCTTTCCACCCTTACCATGGCAAGCCAGGCGGTTTATTTCTGTTGCACTGGTCTGGGAGTCACCTCCACCGGACGTTATCCGGCATCCTGCCCTGCGAAGCCCGGACTTTCCTCGTCTGAACCCTTTCGTCTGTTCAGCCGCGATCACCTGGCCTGGTTGCGCAAGTGCTATTCTAGCACGTTTTTTTTCACTTGTAAACAATTATTTACACATTAAAACAGCTTCCGCCAATGAACTCTCTCAGAATAGAATTATGTGGCACTGCCTCACTCGGCACCGGAACAAAGTATTCAAAGAATTTCAATAACCGCTTTGCTTCGATATATTCCGGCTCACTTTTATCAATCCCAAACAGCAACGGCTCTGCATAAACTTTCAGACATGCCAGTTCATAGATCAGCGCAGAATTAAACATTGCATCTGCCTCTTCCTGGAACGGGAAAATATTCTGTTCCTCTCCCCTTCGCACAGACGACCATCTCGCGATTGTCTCTTTCGCAGAAGTTCCTCTGGTACGCGCATCCCTTACAATTCTACGGATCAGGCGTCCGTCTGTGGTCGGAATCCGGTTGTGTTCATCAATATTCAACTGTGTCAGTGCACTGATATAAATCTTAAATTTACTTTCCTTTGGCAGAGCATAACTAAGTTTATCATTCAATCCATGAATTCCCTCGATTACCAGAACATCATCCTTCTCCAGCTGCAGGAAATCGCCTTTATACTCTCTTGTACCTGTCTTAAAATTAAATACCGGCATTTCCACACGTTTTCCATCCAGCAGCGCAAGCATATCTTCATTAAATTTCTCTACATCAATCGCTTCCAGACATTCGAAATTCTTTTCGCCAAACTCATCTACCGGTGTGAGATGACGATCTACAAAATAATTATCCACAGCAATAGGATGTGGTTTCATTCCATGTGCCGCAAGCTGAATAGACAATCTGTGAGAAAATGTAGTCTTGCCCGATGAAGACGGTCCCGCAATCATCACAAATTTTTTATTTCGCTCAGAAGCAATTCTGGCAGCGATTTCTGAAATTTTTGCTTCCTGCATCGCCTCCTGAATCAGTAGAATATCCTGAATGCCACCTCTGGTGACTTTTTCATTCAGTTCTCCGACCGTTGCAATATCCAGCTTATCCCCCCACTCCTGAGACTCCTTCTGTACATAAAAAACTTTTTCACGAGGCTTAAATTCCGGCACTTTATCCGGTTCTTTCCGTGTTGGAAGCTGAAGAACAAATCCACCCTCATACAAAAACAGGTCAAATGTTTTGATAAATCCAGTATGATTTGCCATAAAGCCATAGAAATAATCTTCAAAGCTCTCAATACTGTAAAGATTTACCTTAGATCCTCTGCGGTAATTAAACAGCAGTTCCTTGTCATACATATGATGTTTGTGAAAAAGCGCAACTGCCTCACTGGTGCTCACACTTCTCTTCACAATCGGGAGATTCGCATCTACAATTTTATGCATCTGTGCCTTTACCCGGTCTATAAAATCCTGGGTCAGTTCCATAGGACCTTTCATTGTAAAATAATATCCATCTCCAATAGAATAATGGATCACTACTTTGTCAATATTCTCCTGACCGGCTACATCATAAATCGCTTTCAGTAAGATCATAGTCGCACTTCTGCAATAGGTTTTATGACCGATCGGATCCTTTGTCGTCACAAACTGGATCTCACAGTCTGATTTCAGATGTTTATGAAGTTCTCTCAGTCTCCCATCTGCCATTACCAGAATCACCGGTGCTTCTGTAGTACCTTTATATTCTTTCACAATATCCCCATAGGAAATCCCTTCCGGATACTGTTTTGTCTCTCCCTGTATCGTAACATTATACATTTTCTGTTCCATAAAACCTGCCTCCATTTCCAATATACTGACAAGGCAGCCATCCAACATCTATACCAGACAGCCGTCTGACTGCTCGACAAGTTAAGATTATTAACAGTTACTGTAGGCAAAAGCCCGTATCACAAAATCGTGTACGGGCTCTTTACTTTCGCGCAGGAAATCTTCAGATTCGGAAATGCCTGCGCCAGCTCTTTCTTCATTGCATCCATAAAAACATACTCAGTTCCGTAGTGTCCGGCATCAATCAATGCCATTCCCTGCGCAACGGTATCAATTCCTGTATGATGATCGATATCACCGGTCACGTACACATCCGCACCTGCCCTGATGGCATCCTGGATCATGCTTTTACCTGATCCTGTACAGACGGCTGCACGTTTTACTTTTCCGTCCAGATCTCCGTAAACCTTTACATCATTTAATTTCAGAGATTCTTTGACAAGTTTTGCATACTCCCTCAGAGTCATCTCCTGAGGAAGTTCACCGACTCTTCCGAATCCCTGTGTCTCACCATTTCTCTCTTCCGTTACAGAAAGTACTTCTGCATCGTGCATCTTTGTATATTCAGCGCTCAAGTCAGCCATACCCAACACATCATAATTCGTATGCATCGCATAATAGACAATGCCTTTCTGAATCAGCGTAATGATCTTTCTCCCGGTAAAACTGTGATTATTGATCTTCTTAATCCCGGAAAAAATCATCGGATGATGGGTAATGATCATGTCTGCCCCATTCTCTATCGCCTCTGCCAGCGTCTCCTCTGTCAGATCCAGCGCCAGGAACACATGGCTGATCTCATTTGTGTCGTCTCCTGTGAGAAGTCCTACATTGTCCCAGTCCTCGGCTGCATCTGCAGGATATTTTTTCTCAAGCCAGGAGGTCAGTTCATATGCTTTCATATTCTTTCAAAGCGGCAATAATAGCCTGCCTTTCCTCCTCTACCTCACCAGCCCGTTTCTGAGCATTTGGTGCATTTTTTAATTTCTCAAGAATTTCATCGCGGATTCGAAGCTCTCTGTCCAGATATTCCTTCAGAACCGGATGTTTTCGTTCAAGGAGAAGTCCGCCAAACCACTCTTCTAAAGTATAAGGCGTATCCGGAAGAATATTCTCCTCTTCTCCATGAATCACTTTCATCATAGGATAAAATTTGCCATCTTCCCGGATCAGTTCTTCCTCCACGATCTGCCATCCGATTTCTCTGATAAACCTGCGAAAATGCGGGATATCTGACTGCGGCTGCAAAATCATTTCCTTAAAGCTCTCTCTGGCCTCTTTGCCATCAGTAAGAATCCTCTCCATCAGAGGGCCGCCCATTCCTGCAATCACAAGAGTGTCACCCTCCCCCGGTTTCAAAGCCTCAAGTCCATCGGAAAGTCTGGTTTCTATGTACGCATTCAGTCCATACTGCGAAATATGCTCCTGCGCTCTTGACAATGGTCCTTTTCTTACGTCCATTGCAATCGCTTTCGGAATTTTTCCATCCAGATAAAGAGCTACAGGCAGATATCCATGATCGCATCCCACATCTACGAGTCTGTTTCCCCTGGTCACCAGGCCTGCTATCGCAGACAAACGTAATGAAAGCTGCATAACAGGCTCCTTAGTCCAGATAATCTTTCAGCTTGCGGCTGCGGCTCGGATGACGAAGCTTACGGAGAGCCTTTGCCTCAATCTGACGGATACGTTCTCTTGTTACATTAAATTCCTTACCAACTTCCTCCAGTGTTCTGGCACGTCCGTCATCCAGGCCGAAACGCAGACGTAATACTTTCTGCTCTCTGTCTGTCAGTGTGCTCAGTACTTCTACCAGCTGCTCTTTCAGAAGTGTAAATGCTGCTGCATCTGCCGGTACCGGCACATTATCATCCTGAATGAAATCTCCAAGATGGCTGTCCTCTTCCTCACCGATAGGTGTCTCCAGAGATACCGGCTCCTGAGAAATTTTCAGAATCTCACGTACACGTTCTACAGACATGTCCATCTCTGCCGCGATCTCTTCTGGCGTAGGTTCACGTCCAAGCTCCTGCAGTAACTGACGGGAAACGCGGATCAGCTTGTTGATTGTCTCAACCATATGCACCGGAATACGGATAGTACGTGCCTGGTCTGCAATCGCTCTTGTGATTGCCTGACGGATCCACCATGTCGCATAGGTACTGAATTTATAACCTTTACGATAATCAAATTTCTCAACCGCTTTGATAAGACCAAGGTTTCCTTCCTGGATCAGGTCAAGGAAAAGCATTCCACGTCCTACATATCTCTTCGCAATGCTGACAACAAGACGAAGGTTTGCCTCTGCCAGACGTTTCTTGGCAGCTTCATCACCCTTCTCCATTCTCTTGGCAAGTTCAATCTCTTCCTCAGCAGAAAGAAGCGGAACTTTACCGATTTCTTTCAGATACATACGAACCGGATCTTCAATGCTTACACCTTCCGGAACAGAAAGATCGATCTTATCAAGCTCAATCTCTTCCTCATCCAGTTTATCGATGTCTGCATCGTCATCATCCAGAATCATATCATCTGCGTTGCCATCTGTAATTCTAAGCACATCCACTCCACTGGCTTCAAGAAAGTCAAATACTTTCTCCATCTGTTCAACTCCCAGTGGCTGGTCTTTAAAGAAGTCATTGATCTCCTGGTATTCCAGTACATTCTTTTTCTTCTTGGCAAGCTCCAGAAGTTCTACCAGTTTTTCACTGAATTTACCCATATTCATTTCCATATGTGCTCTATACCTCCATATAGTGTTTATATTTTATCCTTATTCGAAAGAAATATGCAGCTGCTGCCGTTTTCTTCCGAGATCTTCCAATTCTTTCTTTGCTTTTACAAGTTCCTGCAGTCCCTGTATATCTGTCGGATCCCAGGTTCTGTTTCTCTCCTTAAGACTCTCGTCCTTAATTCTGAGTACAGCATCCGAAAAAGCCCGGTTCTGTTCCTCAGGAGTCTCCAGATGGATTGTCGCATTAAAAAGGGAAGAAACTTCTCTCTGCTCTTCGCTGTCAATAAAAGCATTCATCAGTCTGGCCGGATTCACATCTCCGTCCTTATGCTGCTGATAGAGCATCTCTGCCACCTGTCTGTATAGCGGAACCACGAAATCCGAAGGCTGGATATATTTCTCAACCGTATCGAAAATGCCTGGATAAGTTACCAGCCAGGTAAGCATCAGCTTCTGTGCTTTCTCCGCTGCGCTCTCCTTCTTCTTTGACTGTACTGTACCTACAGGCTTCGGCTGGATCCTCTGTTCTGCCGGGGTCCCTTTCATAGCAAGGGCACCAACTCTCTTTTTCAGATCCTCCACACTGATTCCGCTGCTTCTGTAATCTTTCACAATTGCTTCTATATAAAGATTTCTCTCCAGTTCATCTGAAAGTTCCAGCAACATCTGCGCACACCGTTCAAAGAAACGGTTCTGTCCCTGCGGTTCCTCCATTGGGAACTCCCTCTCTGCCATATGAACGCGGAACATAAAGCTGTCCATAGCCTGTTCCAGACGTTTCTCAAACTCCTCAGCTCCAAGTGCCTTGATAAATTCATCCGGATCCTTGTGCGGCCTGAGATTCACCACTCTGGAAGAAACGCCGGCCTCCCGAAGAATCGGAATCGCACGAAGTGCAGCCCTCACACCCGCATCGTCACTGTCATATAACAGTAAAACCTCCTGTGTATAACGCTTGATCAGGCTTGCATGTCCTGAAGTAAGCGCCGTTCCCAGAGACGCCACTGCATTCGTAAATCCTGCCTGATGCATGGATATGACATCCATATATCCCTCACACAGAATCAGATAATTCTTTCTCGTTGTTCTCGCAACATTCAGGCCATACAAGTTCCGGCTCTTGTCGAAAATCGTTGTTTCCGGTGAATTCAGGTATTTCGGCTTCCCGTCACCCATCACGCGGCCCCCGAATCCGATCACACGATTATTTACATCCATAATTGGAAAAATAACCCTGTTCCAGAACTTATCGTACATTCCCCGACGTTCATCCACATTGAAAAGTCCTGAATCTCTCAGAAGCTCATCACTGTAATTCTTTGATTTCAGATATTTATACAGATCATCACTGTATTTGTCCGAATATCCCAGACCAAACTTCTTGATGGTTTCCTCACTCAGCCCTCTTCCTGTCAGATAATCATGTGCCTGTTTTCCATTCTCACGGCGCAGCTGATAATAGAAATAGCCCGCCGCAAGTTTATTGATTTCAAGAAGAGCAGCCCGCCGTTCTGCCTTTCTCTTTGCTTCTCCGGAATACTCAATCTTCGGAAGCTGCACCCCCGCCCTGTCTGCCAGATGCTGTAATGCCTCTCCAAAACTGTAATTCTCATATTCCATCACAAAATTAAAAACATTCCCGCCTGCTCCGCATCCAAAGCAGTAATACATCTGCTTCGCCGGTGTCACCGAAAAAGAGGGCGTTTTCTCATTATGAAACGGGCAAAGCCCGAAATAAGTGCTTCCTCTTTTGTTCAGCTTCACATACTGGGACACAACATCTACAATATCATTCTTCATTCTGACTTCTTCAATGATATCGTCTGAATAACGCATGCTTCGTCCTCCTTCTTAATAGATTAATAGACTTCCCATGCTTTTGGTATGTAAATCTCCCGGAATTTCTCCATAGAATACTGGTCTGTCATTCCTGAAAGATAGTCACATACTACCTGTTCCTTCTTCTCTCCGCGCATGATCAGTTCCCTGTACTCTGTCGACATTGCTTCCGGGTGTTCAGCATAATATTCATATAACTCTGTCAGCATCTTTACTACTTTCGATTCCTCTTTATGGGCTACCGGGTTCTCATACACATTTCGAAACATGATTGCCCTCAGATCCATCATTGCATCATAGATCTCCGCTGACATTTTTATGGTATCCTGCTCCAGACTGTTCTCTATAATATCATGTACAAATGTATTTAACCGCTCCCTGGTCGTATATCCAAGAAGCATACGCAACGTAACCGGGATGTCATCCTCCGTAATAATCCCTGCTCTCTGAGCATCATCCATATCATGATGAATATATGCGATCTTGTCTGAAAGTCTTACCACCTGGCCTTCGAGAGTTGACGGACTTCCACTGGTTCTGTGATTCAGGATGCCATCCCGGACCTCCCAGGTAAGATTCAACCCTTCGCCGTTCTTCTCAAGTACCTGTGCAACCCTGACGCTCTGTTTATAGTGGGCAAAGCCATCCGGGTTTACTGCATTGAGAGCTCTCTCTCCTGCATGTCCAAAAGGAGTGTGTCCAAGGTCATGCCCAAGTGCGATTGCCTCCACAAGATCTTCATTCAGCCTTAAAGCCTTAGCGATAGTTCTGGCTATCTGTGATACCTCAAGAGTATGTGTCAGTCTGGTTCTGTAATGGTCACCCTGAGGTGCCAGAAAAACCTGTGTCTTATCCTTCATCCTGCGAAATGCCTTGCTATGAAGGATCCTGTCTCTGTCTCTCTGATAGACGGTTCGTACATCGCATTCTTCCTCCTGCCTCTCTCTGCCCTTAGAATAAAGGCTGAATGAGGCATAAGGGTTTAGCATCTTTAGTTCTCTCTGTTCCATGCTTTCCCTGATATTCATAAGCGATACCTCCACAAGCTGACAAAATACCTCTTATTAATTATATTCTACATAAAATTTCAAATTCCTCTTTTTTTCAAAAAAAATTTGAAATTTTTTATATTTTTTTCAAAAAGTTGTTGACATTGTCTTTTGCATCTGGTATAGTATCACTTGTCGCGAGGGAGAGCACAAAAGAATCCCAAAGAAATGCGATATGCGGAAGTGTCGGAACTGGCAGACGAGCAAGACTAAGGATCTTGTGAGCATTGCGCTCGTGTGGGTTCAAGTCCCATCTTCCGCATTAAAGAATGAGGAACTATGAGAAGTCATGGCGCCTTATTTTTTTGTTTTTATTTTAGATATATAATAACCTCAACCTTGACACTGATTTTTAATGAATCCCGACATACAGATAAAAACTCTGGCGAATGAGCTTCTCACTGATCTCATAGCACGCCTGTCCGTAGTCTTTACATAGTATTCTCAATAAATAGCAGCAATAATACTCTCTATAAATACAGATAAAATAATGACCGGTTATATCACCTTATGATATAGCCGGTCATTATTTTATCTGTTCATATTCATCACAGTTCTGCAATTCTGCTGACTGCCACATAAATTTCCTGTATTTTGTACCAGGTCAGATAATCAACAATCCCCGTCTGTCCCAGGCCAAAAATCCCCTGAAAAACTCTGACAGCATTTTTTGTCTCATCTCCGTATATTCCATCCACAGTCACAGTTGGCACTGCCGGATATGCCCCGGCGATTGTATTTAACTGCTCCTGAATCTGACTTACTTTACTTCCTGTTGCACCAATATCAAGATCATATCCCGGCCATGATGCCGGAATCCCTGATACCGCTTCTGCTACATTAATGTACATATCATTTCCGTAAAAAGCCCGAAGAATCTCAATCGCAGAATATCCCTGATCACCCAATGTTTTACTGCCCCATTGCGTCATCCATCCCCTGTTTCTGCACTGCACCTGCTTTCCATCACAGTACTGTGTCAGAATCGGCTGGCGCACATTCGGTCTGGACAGATAATTCTCAAATAATTCATCTACAATGCGGTCGATACTGTCAAAAATATTTCTGCCATAGATCCATTTATGGTCATATGCAGTGGAAGAAGTTATGGTAAAATCATATCCTTTATTCCGGTACCACTCAGTATAAACTCTGTTTAACGTAAACGACATAATCGCCAGGACATTTGCCCGGATCGTATCGTCCGGCCAGGTGGCATAGATTTCGCTGCTGGCTACGTTTTTGATATAATCTCTGTAACGCACATAATAATTCTCTGCCGAAGAATCACTTACCGGGCCATCATGTACTACGATATATTCTGGAATAACAACCTTGCTCAGCACGATCTCTCCCGTCTCATTCACTGGCTTAATCTCAGATTCTTCTATTTTAGGTGGATATTTATAAAACAATGTGTGTGGCGGAATCACCACCCGCTGGTAGCTTTCTCCCTGTTCCATAGCATTTAAAGTTGCCGGCTGTCTGGACAAAACATCCGGCAAAACCTCACTGCCCGCTACTTCTTTGGGTTCAAAACCTTCCGCATCGATCTGCACCGTATATTCTGCATAAGGCTGTTCTTCTACCGGCTCCATACTATATTCCAGCGGCGGCGTTTTTAATTCAAGAACCGGTGTCCGGCCGGAGGAATCTGTCACCACCTCTTCAATGACACTGTCCGGCGCACCTGTATAAGAGATCCTGACTCTTGCATTCTCTACCGGACGGTTATTCAGCCGGTCCAGCACCACCACCTGATACCGCCCCGTATCCACATTCTCCTTCTGCATATGCATTTCTTTATCAAAAAAAGCCATACAAACATCCTCAACGCATTGCTTCCTTAATAGAATATTCACCGCAGCTATATATGTTACAATTTTTCCTGATATTTCTTTACTTTCTCATCAAGCTTTCTCATAAGCGACATCATATACCCAACATTTCTTTTTATTACAGACAATTCCATATTTCCAAATAGTTCCAATGCCGTTATCTCTGAATTCATCTGCATATTTCTTCTGATCTATCTGAGTGATTGCTTTCCTACATTCTATATCTTCTGTATCATTTTCAGAATACTTTACTTCAATAACAATTCCCACATCCGAATCGTCAATTCTAATTAGAATATCACTGAATCCATCTCCTGCTTCTTTATTTGAATTCACTCTCCAACCCGATTTAAATCCCAAAATTCCAAGTAGAATTCCATGGTAAAAGTTTTCTTTTGTTGCTTTTTTACAAATGTATCGCGCACACTGATTGTCTTTTTCATATAGTCTGTAAATATAGATTCTACTGTTACTCTTTGTGTCTCCATCATAACATGACCGTATCTGTTTTACTTCATTTACTTTATTTGAATGTTTTCTCAAATTCCATAATTTCCTTACGACACATTTTTACCGCTTCATTACACATTTCCACATCATCACGGTCAATCTCTATACTGTCATCACCTGGATATCTGGTTGAGAAATAGAATCCATCTATCATTCTCATATATGTTTGTGTACTCTTAGAAAACTCCAAATTCATATTTTCCGTGAATTATATCCTCACATGACTAAAGTCACGTGCTTCCAGACGCTTTAGGCGTCAGACTAAAT
>UMIP01059674.1_pt1 | contig 17540 bp, 9 predicted proteins | sample 1965751 | NCBI WGS metagenome assembly UMIP01 (sample SAMEA4836117, study PRJEB28245) | human gut metagenome | biome: gut microbiome; material: fecal sample | place: Denmark | collected 2008
TAGCATGTAATTAAATAAAAAACATAAAGAAATAAATCAGGAGGAATTATGGACAAAGAAGAAATTATGAAATACGAATTAGAAAATAACATAGAAGAAAGAATTGTAAATCCTGAGTTAGAGAGTAATACAGAAGAAAGAATGGAAAACTCTTTAAGACCAAAAAATTTGTCAGAATATATTGGTCAAACTAAAGTAAAAGAAAATATGAAAGTATATATAGAGGCTGCAAAGAAGAGAAGTGAGCCATTAGACCATGTTTTATTATATGGACCTCCAGGATTAGGAAAAACTACACTTGCAAATATTATTGCAAATGAGATGCATTCAAATATAAAAATTACGTCAGGTCCTGCAATAGAAAAGCCAGGAGATTTAGCTGCATTGTTAACTAATTTAAATGAGTTCGACGTTTTATTTATAGATGAAATTCATAGAATAAACAAGAATGTAGAAGAAATTTTATATCCAGCAATGGAAGATTATACATTAGACATAGTAATAGGTAAAGGTGCAAGTGCAAGAGCAATAAGGTTAGACTTACCTAAGTTTACATTAATTGGAGCAACTACAAGGGCAGGAGCTCTTACTACTCCACTAAGAGATAGATTTGGAATTGTAGATAGATTAGAGCTTTATAATATAGAAGATTTAAAAACAATTATAAAAAGGTCATCAGGAATATTAAATGTTGAGATAGACGAAAATGCTGCAACAGAAATTGCTAGACGTTCAAGAGGAACTCCAAGAATAGCAAATAGGTTATTAAAAAGAGTTAGAGATTATGCAGCTGTTTTGGGAAATGGAGATGTTAATTTAGAAATAGCAAAAATTGCATTAAATAAATTAGAAATAGACGATATGGGGCTTGACCATATAGACAGAAAAATATTAGAAGCATTAATACATACATATCAAGGTAGAGCTGTTGGTATAGATACAATAGCTGTAACAATAGGTGAAGAGCCAGAGACAATAGAAGATGTATATGAACCATATCTTGTACAAGTGGGTTTTATATCACGCACACCAAAAGGAAGAATTGCACTTCCAGCAGCTTATGAACATTTAGGAGTTAAATATGGAGAATAATTGTAGATAAAACAAAATTTAATATAGAATTAGATGAAAAATAGCGAAAAAGATTGGAGAGTAAAATGAAATTATTATTACATACTTGCTGTGCACCATGTAGTATATATTGTATAGAGAAACTAAGAAGTGAAGGGATAGAACCAACTGTATATTGGTATAATCCAAATATACATCCATATATGGAATATAAAGCAAGAAGAGATTGTTTAAAAGAATATACTAAAAGTATAAATGTAGAAGCCATATTTCATGAAGACTATGGTTTAGACGAATTTTGTAAAAATGTAGTTTGCGATTTAAAAAATAGATGTATAAATTATTGTTATAGAGTAAGATTAGAAGAAACAGTAAAATATGCAAAAGAAAATGGGTATGATGCATTTTCTACTACTTTGTTAGTAAGTATATATCAAAATCATGATGCAATAAAGCAAATTGCAGAAGAACTTGCCCAAAAGTATAATATAGAGTTTGTGTATAGAGATTTTAGAGAAGGTTTTAGAGAAGGACAAGCAAAAGCAAGAGAATTAGGATTATATATGCAAAAATATTGTGGATGCATATTTAGTGAGGAGATGAGATATTATAACCGCAATCCTATACAAACCAGTAATACCAATGGTTACGAGATACCCAAAGAACCTAGAATGCAGGTTAAAAAAATAGAAAATAAAGAAGATTATATAGACTTACTTTTAGAGGCAGATCCTTCAAAAGACATGATACATAAGTATTTGAACGATTCTGATGTATATGCATTAAAAAAAGAAGATGAGCTAATTTCTATTGCAGTTATTTTGCACATTGATAGAAAAACATTAGAATTAAAAAACATAGTTACAAAAGAAAATTACAGAAATAAAGGTTATGCAAAAACACTTTTAAAATCATTATGTGGTAATTATAAACAGAAATATGACAGAATGTTGGTAGGAACAACAGAGAATAATATTCCTTTCTATGTTAAGCAGGGATTTGATAAATATGAGAAAACAATTAAAAATTTCTTTATAGATAATTATAAAGAAGAAATAAAAGATGGAGAATTAACTTGTACTGATTTAATATATTATTCAAAAGATTTAAAGAAAAAATAAAATATTATAGTTATTGAAATAATATCTAACATATATAAGAAATCTAATAGAAATATTAGATTTTTTATTTTGCCTTCAAAAAGGAAGGAGTAAAAAGAAAATGAAAAAAAATGAAAACAACAAACCAAAAAATAATGAAAAAATTAAAAAAGAAACAGAAAAGATTAAAGAGATTATAAGAAAGGAGACAGGTATTTATATAAAGAAGATGAACTCAAGAAACTTAAAGAAAGAATTTGAACAATTTTATTATATTATGGCATCAAATTATTATGAGTGTTTAACAGCAATAGGGTATTTAGATGAAATAGAAACTGATTGCTTTGCTTGTATAAAAGATGATTACTTATCAGATTTTGTAAGGTCAATGAGTGCTATGATGAATAAAATATTTTGTGATGAAGAAAAAGACTTTTCAGATATAATGAATGGAATTATGAGAATGTTAATTTCTGAAGATAAAATTGTTAATATTATAAAAGACGATATACCTAATTGGGTAATATTAAGAAAAAAGATAAGACCAGGATTAGTAAATATTGTACCTTTATATGATAATTTAAATGAATACTATTTGAATTATTCATATAGTTATAATGTTCAAGAAGATATAAAACCTTTTATTGCAGGACTTAACAATTTATTTGGTAAATTAGCAGATGATGAGGAGTTTATATATGTTTCTACTCATTTACAAGATGATAAAGAAATAACAGAGGAATAAATATTAAAGACAAGAGTTAGCTTTTAAGAGTTAGCTCTTTTTTTGAGGAAAGGAGCAAGAATGGGAAAGTGTCAGATAATTGCAATAGCAAATCAAAAAGGTGGAGTTGGAAAAACAACAACTACATTTAGTTTAGGAGTTGCACTTAGTAAACAAGGAAAAAGAGTATTACTAATTGATGCAGATCCACAACGGAGATTTAACTACTTGTATGGGTTACTATAATCAAGATGAATTGCAGAATACTATTGGAACATTAATGTCTGATACTATATGTGATAATGAAATAAATGCAGAAAATGCTATTCTTCATCATAAAGAAGGAGTAGATTTAATTCCTGCAAATTTAGATTTATCAGCAATAGAGTTTTCATTAGTTAATGCAATGAGCAGAGAGTTCACGCTTAAAAATTCTATAAGAGGTATTAAAGATAACTATGATTATGTATTGATAGATTGTATGCCATCTCTTGGAATGATAACAATAAATGCTCTGGCTTGTAGTGATAAGATAATAATTCCAGTACAGGGAGAATATCTGGCTGCAAAAGGAATGGGACATTTATTAAAGACAGTTACGAGAGTGCAGAAACAAATAAATCCAAATTTGAAAATAGGTGGAGTATTACTTACATTAGTAGATAAAAGAACAAATTTATCAAAAGATGTAAGAGATACTTTAATCGACAATTATGGACAATATGTGAAAATATATGGTGCTGAAATACCAAAAGCAATAAATACTGCAAAATCAACATCAACAGGAAAGAGTATATTTGAATTTGATAAAAATAGTCCTGTTGCAAACGCATACAATAATTTAGCAAAGGAGGTATTAGAGAATGAAAGAACAAGACAAAAAGATGGTACTTCCAAAGTTAGATGATTTATTCACAAGTCAAGAACAAAGAGATAATCCAGTTGTTGATGAGGTAAAGGAAATAGAACTATATAAAATAGGAGAATTTCCAGACCACCCTTTTAGAGTTATAGATGATGATAAAATGGAAGAAATGGTTAAAAGTGTAAAAGAACATGGAGTTTTATTACCTGTTATAGTAAGAAAACGAGGAGAAGGAAATTATCAAATGATTTCTGGACATAGAAGAAAAAGAGCGTGTGAACTTGCAGGAATAGATAAAATAAAATGTATTGTTAAAGAATTAACTGATGATGAGGCAACAATTCTTATGGTAGATAGTAATATTCAAAGAGAAGAAATATTGCCTAGTGAAAAAGCATTTGCATATAAAATGAAACTTGAAGCTATGAAACATCAGGGGAAAAGAGTTGATTTAGAAGAAAACGAAACTTCCGACCCAATGGGTTGGAAGTTAGAAAGTGCTAATAAATTAGGAAAAGAAGTAGGAGAAAGTATGACTAATATAAGAAGATATATTCGACTTACTTATTTAATACCAGAATTATTAGAACAAGTTGATAACAAAAGAATAGCTTTTAGACCAGCAGTAGAATTATCATATTTAAGTGAAGAAAATCAATATGTTGTAGAAAATATATTTGAATTTGATGAGGTAACACCTTCTTTAAGTCAAGCAATAAGATTAAAGAAATTAGAACAAGAAGGAAACCTAACAGAAGAAAAAATAGAAGAAATACTGCAACAGGAAAAGCCAAATCAAAAAGAATATATAAAGATACACAATGAAAAGATAGAAAAATATATTCCAAGTAGAGTAAAAGAATCTGGAAATGTTGAAGATTTTATTATTCAATGTGTGCAAGATTATATTAGGCGAGAACGAATAAAACAAGAAAGAAATTCCAGATAGTGTGTGAACAAAATTAGATATATTTAGTTATATTTGTTTGTGTGAACACTTTACAAAGTTTTCCCTTACAATCCCTTTTAAATACATACTATATTACAAACTAAAAGATAATTATTATATTTAATTTATAAAAATAATATAAATAATAAATTACATATTTGTTTTTATCTAAAAAAAGCATATAATTAAGCTATAAGGAGATGGTAGTAATGAAGAGTAAAAAGATATTAGTTTTAATAATTATAGCCTTAATAGTGGCATTATTTGCGAATATGATGATTATAAAATCAAAGAAATTAAGTTTAAGTAAAATAGAAAATGAGAAAGAGATTGTAACTGAAATAAATAATATTGATGACGAAGAAAAAGAAGATATTGAAGTGATTGTTGTTGAAAACAATACAGAAGAACAAGAGATTGAAGAAAAAACACATTTAGAAGCGGATATTGTAAAAGTTAATAATACAAGTATTCAAGAAGAACCAAAGAAAAATCAAACTATTAGACAAGAGAATATAGCAAAAAATACTAATAAAAATGAAGAATCTAAAACTATTGAAAATGATGTTATAAAAAAAGAACAAATGTCTAATACGGTATTGGAAAATAATGCAAATGATAATAGAGAAAATAACGATGAAGATACGAATGGAACAAGAGTACAAGAAGAGAAAAAAAGTAAAGATAAAGTTACAAAAGAGCCTACACCAAGTGATTTAGCTTATTGGTGTGCAGAGGGTGGAACTCACCATATTGCAGGAGATGGGGCAAATGAACATGGATATTATTCGAGTTGGAATGAAGCTCAAATTGCTTTTGAAAATTATACAAAAGGATGGCCTTCTGTTCAATACAAAATAAGTCAATGTTTGTGTGGAAAATACTATTTCTGGGCAATAAAATAAAATTAAATTAAATAAATTATATTTATAAGCTTTAATTTTTTAGTTAAGGCTTATTTTTTATGAAAGGATGATAAAAATATGAAAAGTAAAACAAAGAAATTTATGGCAATTATATGTTTAGCATTATTGCTATTAACATCTTTGCCAATTAATACTTTTGCAGCATTTATTACTGATATGAATTCAAATGCACAATTTGGTGTAATATCAGGAAGTTTAGCAAAAGTAGGACACGAATTACATTATGCTACTTATGATGGTCAAACTTATATAGCTTTTTGTTGTCAAAAGGGTGTAAAATCTCCTAACGGAAGTGAATATACTTTCAACGGAGATTTTTATGTTCAATATAAACAAAACTTACCACAATACGAGAAAATAGCTGAAATGATATATTTTGGTTATACTATGAAATATGGTTTAGGGTTACCATCATCAGATGAAGCATATAGAGCAGCATGTTGTACTCAACAATATGTATGGGAGTATATACATAACAATATAAATAGTTCATTTGATGCATTCCCAAGAGATTCATGGAATGGAAATTTCATGTCATCAGGACACTATGCTAATTGGGTAGCAGAAGCTGAAGGATATTATAATCAGTATCATGGAAATACATCTTTTAATGGTTCAACACAAAGTGTTGCTATTGGAGATAGAAAAGTGATAACAGATAATAATGGAAAATTATCAGCATATCAATCATTTTCACAATCAAAAGATGGAGTAACATTTAGCCATACACAAGGAAGTAATGATTTAGTAATAACAATATCTGATAATTGTAATGTAGAAAATGTAACATTTAATTCAAGAGAATATGGGCTATATCAATTAATGCCAAATGGAAGTGCATATAATAGTTCTACAATGTCAAATTATATGTATTTTACATTTACTTCAGGTAGTGTTCAAAACTTAATATTTTCTAACTATGTTGATCCATCAGCATTTAGTGTTTCAGTTCATGTTGAAAGTGGAAAAATAGAAATTAGAAAAACAAATAATATGGGAAATGCAGTTTCAGATTGTGTTTTTGGTCTATATAGAAATAATGAATGTACTGATTTAGTAAAGAAAGCAAATACAAATAATGAAGGTAAAATTTTAATTGAAAAACTAAAACCTGGTACATATTTTGTAAAAGAAGAATCAGTTGCTAGTGGTTATTTATTAGATACAAGTATTCAAAGAGTTAATGTAGCAGGTGGTCAAACAGCTAGTGTAACATTTAAAAATAACGAACCTACTGGACAAATAAAGATTTATAAAGTAAGTACAAATAATGATAAAATAGCAGGAGCAGAATTTGAAGTAAAGGCAAATGAAGATATATATAATGTTGCGAAAACTAAAAAGTTCTATTCTAAAGGACAAGTAGTTGCTAAAATAACATCTAATTCAGATGGTGTCGCAACATTAAGTGATATTCCAGTAGGTAAATATATAGTTTATGAAACACAAGCACCTAAAGGATATTTATTAAATGAAACAATATTTAATGCTAATATTCAATATGTTAATTCTACTACACCAGTTATAGAATTAAAAATTGAAGGAGTAGTTGATACAGAGCCAAAAGGTTCTATTGAAATAATTAAAAAAGATAGTGAAACAGGAAGCATGGCACAAGGAGATGCTACACTAGAAAATGCAGTTTATAAAGTATTTGCTAATGAAGATATATACAATGTAGCTAAAAGTAAAAAGTATTATTCAAAAGGAGATTTAGTAGCAACAAGAACTATGGATAAATTCGGTAATACAACTCCTGTTGAAGATTTACCACTTGGAAAATATATTGTAAAAGAAGATAAAGCTTCAGTTGGTTATTTATTAGATAAAACTGAATACCCAGTAAATTTAGAGTACAAAGACCAACACACAAAAGTTATAGCAAATAAGACTACAAGTAATGAAGATGTAAAGAAAATGGGAGTTCACATCTTTAAATCTGGAATAAAAGTAAATTCAGGAGAAACACCAGGACTTGAAGGTGCAGAATTTACAATAAAATTAAATTCAGCTGTAGAAAGAGCATATTCACAAGGATATACTTATGCTGAAGTATGGAATGGTGTTGATGAAAACGGAAATAAAGTTAATGTCGATACTAAAAGAGTAGCAGAGGCTCAAAAAATAGCTCCTACTTATGATGTATTAGTAACTGACAAAGATGGTAATGCATACACACAAAAGAACTTACCTTATGGTAAATATATCGTTAAGGAAACAGTTACACCAAAAGATTATGAAAGTGCAAGTGATTTCTATTTTTCTATTACTCAAGACGAAAGTGAAATAAAAGAAATACCACAAAAAACAAAACATATTGTTGTTAATAATGAACAATTAGAAGCATATATAAAGTTAATCAAAAAAGATTTAAAAACTGGAAAAGTTGTTACATTGACAAGTACAACCTTTGAAATAAAAGCTGAAAAAGATATTTACGATAGAGCAACAGGAAAAATAATATGGAAAAAAGGAGAATCAATTTCACAAAAAATTGGTAGTACAACATATACTTCATTTACAACAAATGCAGATAATATGATAGTACCAGATAAAAGCTTTACTAATAACAAAGATGATAAAGGTTCAGTTGTTACTCCTTTACAATTACCAGTTGGAAGTTATGCAATTTATGAAATAAAAACTCCAAAAGGTTTCTTACAATTAGAAAAACCAGTTACTTTTGAAATAAAAGGAATAAGAGATTATGATAAAGATCAAGATGAAGATTTTATTAAAGAAGTTTTAATGAAAAATGAACAACCTACAGGCACTTTAATTATAAATAAAACAATAGCATTAAGAGAAGATGCTGACACATCATTGGTTGATACCTCTGATTTATCAGGTATTGAATTCAAACTTACTGCAAAAGAAGATATTATTGATTATGCAGATGGAAGCAAAATATATACTAAAGGTCAAGAAATAAAGAAATATAATTTGGATAAAAAAGGTAATTTAAAAGTTGATAATTTACCTATGGGAACTTATGAATTAGAGGAAACAAAAACTTTAGACGGATTAGTTTTAAATTGGACTAAATATGAAGTAAAATTTGAACAAAAAGACTTAACAACAAAGGTATATGAAGATATTAAAGATATATCTAATGATACAACAATGTTTGAATTTTCTAAAAAATCTGTAACAGGAGATGATGAACTTGAAGGTGCAAAATTATCTGTTATTGATGAAAATAATAAAGTTGTTGATACATGGACATCTACTAAAAAGACTCATAAAATAGAGGGCTTGGTAGTTGGAAAAACTTATAAATTAAAAGAAGAAATTGCACCTGATGGATATGTAAGAGCTTCTACAATAGAATTTAAAGTTGAAAGTACAACAAAAGTACAACAAGTTAAAATGATAGATAAAATAGTAACAATGACAAAAGCAGATATAGGTGGAAAAGAAATTGAGGGTGCAGAAATTGTTGTTACTGATAAAGACGGAAATGTAATCGATAGTTGGACATCTACAAAAGAAAGTCATAACATAAATGGACTAGAAGAAGGTAAAAAATATATTTTACATGAAGAATATGCTCCTGATGGATATGTTGTAGCAACAGATGTTGAATTTGAAGTTACAAATAAAAAAGATATTCAAAAAGTTGAAATGATAGACAAAATAGTTGAGATGAGAAAAATTGATATTGCAGGAAAAGAAATTGAAGGTGCAACAATTCAAGTATTAGATAAAGACAACAAAGTAGTTGATGAGTGGGTATCTGGTAAAGAACCACACAAAATCAAAAATTTAGTTGAGGGAGAAACTTATACATTACATGAAGAAATAGTTGCAGATTCTTATGTAAAAGCAACTGATGTTGTGTTTATTGTAACACCAGATAAAGAAACACAAAAAGTAGTTATGATTGATAAATTAGTAGAAATAACAAAAACAGATATAACTAATGGAAACGAATTAGAGGGTGCAGAATTAGAAGTAACAGATGAAGATGGTAATACAATAGATAAATGGACATCAACTAAGGAACCTCATAAAGTAAAAGGTTTAGAGGAAGGTAAAACATATATCTTAAAAGAAACTACTGCTCCTTATGGTTATGAAATTACTGAAGAAATAAAATTCACAGTAACAACTGACAAAGAAACTCAAAAAATAGAAATGAAAGATATGCCAATACTAAAAAATGTAAAGGTAATTAAGATTGATACTGAAACAAAAGAAGTTATTAAAGATAAATTCATATTTGCAATATACGAAGATCCAGAATGTACAAAACTTATTAAAGAGGTTAAATCTAATTCAGAAGATGGAACAGTTTTATTTGAAGAATTAAGATATGGAACATATTACATTAAAGAAATAAAAGCACCAAAAGATTATGAATTATCAAACAAAATTGTTAAAGTTGAAATCAATGACAAAGGTATATTTGTAGATGATACACAAGTAGAAGAAACTGAAAATACAATAGAATTTACATTTGAAAATAAAAAGATAGAAGTTCCTAAAACAGGAGTTGAAAGCAAAATAAAATTATTTGCTAGTGCAATAATTCTATCTTTACTAGGAATAGCTTATATAATTAAGCGTAAACAAAATAAAGATAAATAATAAATGACGGAGAGCTAGATTATTAGCTCTTTTTAATTTGTTAAAAATAGGAGGTGTGAAATGCCTAGAAAAAGAAACTTAAGAATGGAAACATATAACAAGTTAATAAGTATTGGAAAATCAACAGAAAAAGATATTTCAAATTTAAAAATAGAAGATTTAAAAGAAATAACGAAAGACCCTGATGTTTTGAATATTATTGCTTTACGAGAGTTTATTAAAGAACATAATACAATAGGGTATTTCAATTATCAAGAAACGAGAAAGGAGGAAACCGATGGCGAATAAATATCAACTAATAAATGAAATGGCAAGTGAAACATTGAAAGAAATTACTCAAAATGGAGAAAGTTGGATTAAGTTTTTAAATACGGCGAGTAACAATTACAAGTATTCTTTTAATGAGCAAGTGTTAATATATGCTCAAAAACCAAATGCTACTGCTTGTGCAGATATAGAAACTTGGAATAAAAAATTACGAAGATGGGTTAATAAGGGTGCAAAAGGTATTGTCTTATTATCAATGGAAAATGGCAGAAATGTATTAAGACATGTTTTTGATATTTCAGATACACATAGTGGTATAAATAAAGATTTTAAGTTATGGGAAATAAAACCTTCTTATGAAAATGGAATTATAGAAACATTAGAAAATAGTTTTGGAAATTTAGAAGTTAAATCTAATTTAGCAGAAGCAATATATTCAGCATCTATAAATTTAGTTGAAGATAATTATCAAGATTATTTAGTTGATTTAAAAGAAGTTTTAGATGGTAGCTTATTAGAGGGAATGCAAGATATAGATTTAGAGGGAAACTTTATTGTATTACTTGCAAAATCAATATCATATATGGCAATGAAAAGATGTGGCATTGATCCAACAGAACATTTTAATGTATCGGATTTTGAAATGATTAGTAGTTTTAATAATAAAAGAGTTGTTTCAAGATTAGGTGCAGCAATAAGTGATATTGCAGAACAAGAATTAAGAGAAATCTATTCTAGTGTTATAAATTATGAAAAAAATTATAAATTAACAAATCGTACATTTGTTAATAATGAAAAAATAAATTATCATAATAATGAAGAAAAAAATAATGAAGGGAGAAATGATTATGATAGAATTAACATACAATCAAATGGGAGATTACCAAATACCACAAGTAGCATTACCAAAAACGAAGAAAATGGCACAGGGGAGATTCTCAAGAATGAGGGAGAAATTCCTAAAAGAACACAAAAGAGGGTTATACGAGGAATTAATGTTAGATGGCAAGATGGAAGAACATTTAGGAGAAATAGAGCAAACAGCCCAAAAGAGAATGAAACAGATAATAACAAGTCTAGCAGAGAAGAATCAAATAACAGAGGAAATGAAAAGAGAGAATCAAATGAGTTGGGTACAAGCAATGAACTCAATAAAGAACCAAGCCGAAGAAATGATAATGTCAGAGCTAATTTACAATTAAATCTTTTTGAAGATACCTATGTACCACCAATTAAAGAGTTACCAAGTGTAGATACACAAATAAATAATATTCAAGCACAAGAAGAAGTAGAAAATACTTCTGCTTTTGAATTTACACAAAAGGTAATAGATGATGTTCTTTTAGAGGGTAGTCATTTTGCTGATGGAAAATTTAGAATTTATAGATTATTCCAAGAAAGTTATTCTACTGAAGATAACATTACTTTTCTTAAAAAAGAATATGGCGAGGGTGGTGGAGGTGTAAGAAATTACGAAAATTTAGACGAATGGCATAATGCAAAAGGGATTAGACTAACATTCGGACTAAAAGAAAATGCACCAGAAACTTTGATAACATGGAGTAAGGTTGAAAAAAGAATAAAAGAATTAGTAAATGCTGATATTTATCTTAATAGTAATGAAAAAGAAGAATATCAAAAATGGCTTAATGAGGAATATGAAAATCAAAAATGGATGTATGATGCAAGAATAAATACAGATCAAAAACAAGTAGCTATTGATGAAGAAAATCAAGATATTCAAAATATAGAAAAGAATTATAAATTATCTAATGGCAATTATTTTCACTTCCATACTAATGATGAGGGGTATTATTATGCGATTTATAATAACTTTGGAACAGAAATAGATGGTGGATTGCTAGAATATTCCGAAATAGATAATACAAAACAATCTGAACTAGATATAAGAAAAAGACTTGCTGAATTTACAGACATAGAAGAATTAGCAAATGAAAATCTAAGAGAAGTAAGTCAAGAATTTATTGATGCTTTAGAATCTGGAGCTATTGCAGAAGAGGTTGGAAATGCTGTTTTAGAAAAAGTAGAAAATGACACAATAAATGCAATAGACGAGTTAAAAGCAATTGGACAAGCACAAAAAGTAATCAATTTATTTAAAGCCAGAGAAGAAAATGGAAAGCCACTTAATAGAGATGAATATTATAAAAATCAAGAAAAAATAAACTATCATATTGATAACAATTCTTTAGGAGAGGGAACGCCAAAAGAAAAAGTTAGAAGAAATATAGATGCCATAAAACTACTTAAAAAGCTAGAAGATGAAAACAGATTAGCCAATAAAGAAGAACAAGAAATTTTAGCTAGTTATGTGGGTTGGGGTGGACTTCCAGATGTGTTTGATGAAAGTAAAGATAATTGGAGCGAAGAATATAACGAATTAAAAGAAATTCTTACAGATGAAGAATATAAGTCTGCAAGAGCTTCTACTTTAACTGCTTTTTATACACCACCAGTAGTTATAAATGCAATATATGACACTCTAAAAAGCATGGGTGTTGAACAAGCAAATATTCTTGAACCAAGTTGTGGTACAGGAAATTTTTTAGGAATGTTGCCACAAGAAATGCAAAGTTCAAAACTATATGGAGTAGAACTAGATTCTATAAGTGGTAAGATAGCAAAACAATTATATCAAAAAGCAAATATTAAAGTTCAAGGTTATGAAAAAGCAAATTTACCAGACTCGTTTTTTGATATAGCAATAGGAAATGTGCCATTTGGAGATTTCAAAGTTAATGATAAAAGATATGATAAAAATAATTTTCTAATACACGATTATTTCTTTGCTAAAACTTTAGATAAAGTTAGACCAGGAGGAGTAATTGCATTTATTACTTCAAAAGGAACAATGGATAAAGCAAGTCCAGAGGTTAGAAAGTATTTAGCACAAAGAGCAGACCTTTTAGGTGCTATTAGATTACCAGATAATACTTTTACAAAGAATGCAGGAACAAAAGTAACATCAGATATTATCTTCTTACAAAAAAGAGAAAATTTGACCGATATAATGCCAGATTGGGTATATCTTGATAGAGATGAAAACAATATTACAATGAATAAATATTTTGTAGATAATCCAGATATGATATTAGGAAAAATGGAAATGGTATCTACTGCTTATGGCTATGATTCAACTTGTAAAGCAGAAGAAGACACAAATTTAGAAGAACAATTAAATTATGCGATAACTAATATACATGGAGAATTACAGAATAATAGTATTGAAAATGAAATTGAACAAGAAGACACATCAATACCTGCAATTCCAACTGTTAAGAATTATTCTTATGCAATAGTAGATGATAAATTGTATTTTAGAGAAAATTCAAAAATGATATTACAAGATGAGTTACCTTTAACGGCACAAAATAGAATAAAAGGTTTAATTTTGTTAAGAGAACAGGTAAGAGAATTAATTGATTTTCAAATGGAAGATTATTCAGATGAGGAAATTCATATTGCACAAGCAAAATTAAATGAATTATATGATAGATTTACAAAAGAATATGGCTTAATAAATTCAAGAGCAAATGAAACAGCATTTTCTAATGATAGTAGTTATTTCTTATTATGCTCACTTGAAAAGATAGATGGAGAGGGTAATTTTGTAGGAAAAGCTGATATATTTAGCAAAAGAACTATAAAAGCTAAAAAGAAAGTATTACAAGTAGATACTCCAGATGAGGCTTTGATTTTATCTATACAAGATAAGGCAAAAGTTGATTTAGATTATATGCAACAATTATGCAAGATAGACAAAGAAGAAATAATAAATAGTTTAGAGGGTGTTATATTTAAAGTACCTGATTATGAAAATACAAACAATTGGGTAACTGCTGATGAATATTTATCTGGTAATGTTAGAGAAAAACTAAAAGTTGCAGAACAATTTGCAAAAGAAGATTCTAGTTTTAATATAAATGTTGAAAAATTAAAAGAGGTTATTCCAAAAGACCTTACTGCAAGTGAAATTGGAATTAAGTTAGGCTCAACATGGATACCTCCAGAAATCATTAGAAAGTTTATTTTTGAATTATTAGATACACCAAGTTATAACAGATGGGATATTCATGTTAAATATTCTAATATAACTGCTGAATGGTATATTGATGGAAAAAGTAATGATAGAAACAATGTAAAAGCATATACAACTTATGGTACATCAAGAATAAATGCATATAAAATAATAGAACAGACACTTAATCTAAAAGATGTAAAAATATTTGATACATTTATAGATGATGAGGGCAGAAAACAAAGAGTATTAAACAGAAAAGAAACTGCAATAGCTTGTAGTAAACAAGACGCAATAAAAGAAGCATTCTTAAATTGGGTATGGGAAGATCCAGAAAGAAGAAATCATTTAGTAAGACTTTATAATGATAAATTTAATTGCATAAGACCAAGAGAATATGATGGCTCTCATATAGGTTTTGTAGGAATGAATCCAGAGATAAAATTAAGGACACATCAACTTAATGCAGTAGCACATGTTTTATATGGTAATAACACATTATTAGCACATGAAGTAGGTGCAGGAAAGACTTTTGAGATGGTTGCAGCTGCAATGGAAAGTAAGCGTTTAGGCTTATGTAATAAGTCTTTATTTGTAGTTCCAAATCATATTATAGAGCAGTTTGCAAGTGAGTTTTTGCAACTTTATCCAAGTGCCAATATTTTAGTTGCTACTAAAAAAGACTTTGAAACCAAAAATAGAAAGAAATTTTGTAGTAGGATAGCAACAGGAGAATTTGATGCAGTAATTATTGGACATTCACAATTTGAAAGAATACCAATGTCAATAGAAAGACAAATTGCATCATTAGAAGAACAAATAAGTGATATTACAAAAGGAATTGCCTCTGAAAAATCAAACAGAGGAGAAAACTATACTATTAAACAAATGGAGAAAACAAGAAAATCATTAGAAACTAGATTAGAGAAATTACATAAGGAAGAAAGAAAAGATGGTGTTGTAACATTTGAAGAATTAGGTGTAGATAAATTATTTGTTGATGAAGCTCATAATTATAAGAATTTGTTTTTATATACGAAAATGCGTAATGTAGGTGGAATAGCACAAACTGAAGCACAAAAATCTTCCGACCTTTTTATGAAATGTAGATATTTAGATGAAATTACAGGAGGCAAAGGTTCTGTATTTGCTACTGGAACACCAGTAAGTAACTCAATGGCAGAACTTTATACAATGCAGAGATATTTACAATATTCTGGACTAAAAGAAAATAGTTTAGAACATTTTGATAATTGGGCAAGTACATTTGGAGAAACAGTTACTGCAATAGAACTTGCACCAGAGGGTACAGGATATAGAGCAAAAACAAGATTTGCAAAATTTCACAATTTACCAGAGCTAATGTCTATGTTTAAAGAAGTAGCAGATATTCAAACTGCTGAAACATTAAATTTACCAACACCAGAATTTGAAAATATAAATGTAGTAGTAAAACCTAGTGAAATACAACAAGAAATGGTAAAGGCTTTAGGAGAAAGAGCAGAGAAAATAAGGTCAGGAACAGTTGATGCAACAGAAGATAATATGCTTAAAATTACAAATGAGGGTAGAAAACTAGCATTAGACCAAAGACTTATGAATCCTTTATTACCAGATTCAGAAAGTAGTAAAGTAAATTCATGTGCAGAAAATGTTTATAGAATATGGAATGAAAATAGTGATAAGAAATCAACACAACTTGTATTCTGTGATTTATCAACTCCAAAAGACTTGAAAGGATATGAAAAAGAAGAATTTACAGATGTATATAATGAATTAAAGAAAAAGCTAATTCAAAAAGGCATTCCACCTGATGAAATAGCTTTTATTCATGAGGCAGATAATGAGGTTAAAAAGAAAGAATTATTTAGTAAAGTAAGAAAAGGACAAGTTAGAGTGTTAATGGGTTCAACTCAAAAAATGGGTGCAGGTACTAATGTTCAAGATAAGTTAATTGCAACTCATCATTTAGATTGTGCATGGAAACCTTCTGATTTGACTCAACGAAATGGAAGAATGATTAGACAGGGGAATGAAAACAAAAAAGTATATGTATATTCTTATGTTACTGAAAAGACATTTGATAGTTATATGTATCAATTAGTAGAGCAAAAGCAAAAATTCATTTCTCAAATAATGACATCAAAAACACCTGCAAGAACAATGGAAGATATTGATGACAAAGCATTAACTTATGGAGAAATAAAAGCATTAGCAACAGGAAATCCTAAAATATTAGAAAAGACTTCATTAGATACTGATGTAGCAAAATTAAGATTATTAAAACAAGAATTTATGAATCAAAAATATTCATTGCAAGATAAAATTATAAAGTATTTTCCAGAAGAAATAGCAAGACTTAATAATAAAATTGGAGCAATGGAAGAAGATACTATTAAATTACAAGAATACACTAGACCAAATGCAGATGGTTTTTCTCCTATGAAAATAAATGGAATAACTTATACTGAAAAACAAGAGGCAGGAAAGAGATTATTACAAAGTATAAACGATTTAAAAAGTATGGAAACACGAGAAATAGGAGAATATAGAGGATTTACAATGGAAATTAGTTTTGATTCAATAACTAGAAATATTAGATTAAAACTAAAAAATAAATTTAGTTATTCTATTGATTTAGGAACTGATGTAAATGGAAATATAACAAGAATAAATAATTGTTTAGAGAATATTGCAAAAGATATTCCTCACGAAAGAGATTTATTAGATAATACATATTTTCAATTAGAAAATGCAAAACAAGAATCTCAAAAAGAATTTCCGAAAGAACAAGAGTTACAAGAAAAGTTACGAAAACTAGAAGAAATAAATGCAGAATTAAAAATAAATGAAAATGAACACGAAATGCTAGGGGATGAAAAAGAAGAAAAACAAGATAAATTTCCTGATAAAAATTCTCCAGAAAGATGTTAAAAAAATTAAATTTATGCTATAATGATTTCATCAAATAGTAATTTGTAAAGGAGGTATTTATGGGAATAGAACATT
>UMIP01088097.1_pt1 | contig 16975 bp, 17 predicted proteins | sample 1965751 | NCBI WGS metagenome assembly UMIP01 (sample SAMEA4836117, study PRJEB28245) | human gut metagenome | biome: gut microbiome; material: fecal sample | place: Denmark | collected 2008
GTTACTTGAGTTAGTAGACATGGAAATCCGTGAATTATTAAACGAGTACGACTTCCCAGGAGATGACACTCCAATCATCCAGGGTTCCGCTCTTATGGCTCTTGAAGATCCTAACGGAGAATGGGGAGATAAGATCATGGAACTTATGGACGCTGTTGATACATGGATTCCTAACCCAGAACGTGACACAGATAAGCCTTTCTTAATGCCTATCGAGGACATCTTCTCTATCACAGGTCGTGGTACTGTTGCAACTGGTAGAGTAGAGCGTGGTGTATTACACGTATCTGATGAAGTAGAAATTGTTGGTATCTCAGACGAAACACGTAAAGTTGTTGTAACTGGTGTTGAGATGTTCCGTAAATTACTTGACGAAGCTCAGGCTGGTGACAACATCGGAGCTCTTCTTCGTGGTGTTCAGAGAGACGAAATCCAGCGTGGACAGGTATTAGCTCAGCCAGGTAGCGTAACATGCCATCATAAGTTCACAGCTCAGGTTTACGTTTTAACAAAAGATGAAGGTGGACGTCATACTCCTTTCTTCAACAACTACAGACCTCAGTTCTACTTCCGTACAACTGACGTAACAGGTGTTATCACTCTTCCAGAAGGAACAGAGATGTGCATGCCTGGTGATAACGTAGAAATGACAATCGACATGATCCATCCAGTAGCTATGGAACAGGGTCTTACATTCGCTATCCGTGAAGGTGGACGTACTGTAGGATCAGGACGTGTTGCTTCTATCATCGAGTAATCACGAACTTATATAATTAGTAACTGAAAATATCTAGATTTTATATATATCGTACTGCAAGGTACTTGTGTTCAAGCGTAAGATTTACCCCGGAAACTTCTTGTTTCTGGGGTTTTTCTGTTGTGTGGAAAAATGAAATAGAATTCAAATAGAATGTATAAATAATCAATAATAAAGAAAAGCGATTGTCAGAAGATACTTCTGGCAATCGCTTTGTGATAACAGAATGATAACAAAATTAAAAATTTCTTATTTATTGTTAAGTTAAATCATAAACTCTGACAGGATTATCCTCACTTCCTTTTTTAATCACAGTATGACACCCAATCGTGGTTCCCATTGCCCGCAACTTCCATTCTTCCTGAGTAGCGTTCAGCTTATCCAGTTCTTCCTGTCTCTTATCTTCATCTTCAATAGCTAATATCTCAGCCTTTTCTTTCTCATAAACATTTTTAAATTGGCACCATTTCTTAAAGAAATCCTGCATCATTGGATTATCGAAGTCTAAAATAATTTTCTGATTCTCTGTTTCAGAAAGTGATAAATTTACAGAATCATCTATGGCGAACAGCAGGGATAGTACATCGCCGACTGTTTCAATATTAAAATCAAGAAAAATGCTGACATTTAAGCCAAGTGCAGCAGCTATTTTTTCTAATTGTTCTGGTTTGGGATTCCGGATTCCCAATTCATATTTTCTTATAGTTCCAACATTGATTCCGGACAGCTCGGCTAATTGAATCTGACTGAATCCACGAAATTCTCGGTAAGCTCGGATTTTTTTTCCTACCATATAGCGATCTCCTTAAAATATTTATATATTTGTAAAATTGAATACATTAATTGTGCTTATAGTTTAACACAAAAGTGAATGAAACAAAAGATACAGATTTATGTCTATAAAAACAGTGCGGATAAAACAAAATATAATTCGCAAAAGATACTTGACAAATTCACAAAAGGCAATTAATATAAGAAATACAAAGAGTCACAAAAGTGACTGGAAAGGAGGGCTATATGAGAACAAATTATATGATGACAGTAGAAGATGTCATGAATGAACTGGGAGTGAAACGTAGCAAAGCATATTCTATTTTAAAACAGCTAAATAATGAGCTGGAAAAAGAAGGATATGTAGCAGTTCGTGGAAAGATTCCACGTCCCTATTGGGAAACAAAATTTTATGGATTTTCTCAGAAATCAATGTAAAGGAGAGTGAGCAGATGTCAGTTTATAAAGACAAAGCACAGGGAACCTGGTACACATCTTTCCGATATATTGACTGGACAGGAAAGAAAAGACAGAAGATGAAAAGAGGGTTCAAAACAAAGAGAGAAGCACTGAATTATGAAAATGAATTTAAAAATTCAGTGGCTGTGGAACCAGATATGCAGATGGCTAAGTTTGTAGATATTTATTTTTCAGATAAGAAGAATGAATTAAAGGCAAATTCCATACGGAACAAGCAGCATATGATTAACAAACATATCATTCCTTATTTTGGAAGTAAAAAATTAAATGAAATTACACCTGCAGATATTATTCAGTGGCAGAAAATTATACAGGAGAATAAGTTCAGCAAAACATATGAGAGAATGATTCAGAATCAGATTAATGCACTATTTAATCATGCACAGAGGATTTACAACCTTAAAGAAAATCCTTGTAAGAAAGTAAAGCGTATGGGAAAGTCTGATGCGGATAAGCTGGATTTCTGGATTAAAGAGGAGTATGACAGATTTATTTCGAGTGTGGACAGAAAAAGCGAAGATTATCTTATGTTTGAAATACTTTTCTGGACAGGAATCCGAGAAGGGGAACTTCTTTCTCTGACAATTGCAGATTTTGATATGACCAATAATTTACTTCATATCGATAAAACCTATCACAGAATAGATGGAAAAGATGTAATCAGTACTCCTAAAACAGATAATTCTGTCAGAACAATTATTATTCCCAATTTTCTTAAAGAAGAAGTTCAGGAATATATCAGTCATCATTATGGATTTCCAGAAAATGAGCGTCTGTTTCCAATAGTGGCAAGGACACTTCAGAAACGGATGAAAAGATATGAAAAAAAGACAGGAGTAAAGCCAATAAGAGTACATGATTTAAGACACAGTCATGTGGCCTATCTGATTGACCAGGGTGTGGAGCCACTGATTATTAAAGAACGACTAGGACATAAAAATATTCAGATTACATTGAATACATATGGACATCTTTATCCATCACGACAAAAAGAGGTGGCGGCATTATTGGATGAAAAAAATAAAGGTAAGGGCTGATCAGCAGGAGATAATGAAAATGAATGATGTTGAAAAAAAGAAAAAGCCCGGACAAAAAATCCAGGCAGATTCTCCGGTAATCAGCTAAGCAGATATACCAATCTCGCAAATTAAGTATATCACAGATTAAAATTCATAACAATTTGAAATTAGCTATTTACGGAGAATCTGCCTCTTAGCAAAAGGAGACAGAACTATGAGACTGGAAGAAATTGTGAGGCAGGAGCCTCCACTTAAACTGATAAATATGGAATCAGTGGAAGTAGAAGAGATTAAATGGCTATTCTACCCATTCATTCCCTATGGGAAAGTTACAATTATACAGGGAGACCCGGGAGAAGGAAAGACAACGATGGTGTTGCAGATTATTGCGAAGCTGACCAGAGGAAAACCAATTCTTCCTGCTTCATTTGAAAAGCGGAAAGAACCAGAAAGAGCAGATGCAATCACCGATGAAAATAATGCAGATATGGATGTATCTAAAAACAAGCAGTGCTTACAACAGCCAGTAAATGTAATTTATCAGACAGCAGAAGATGGGCTGGGCGATACGATAAAACCACGGTTACTGGCAGCAGGAGCAGACTGCTCAAAGGTATTGGTAATTGACGATCGGGAACAGCCGTTGACTATGTTAGACATTCGATTGGAAGAAGCGATTATCCAGACAAAGGCAAGACTGGTCGTACTTGACCCGATACAGGGATTTCTTGGAGCGGATGTAGATATGCACAGAGCAAATGAAATACGTCCGGTTATGAAGAGGATAGCTGTTCTGGCAGAAAAATATCAGTGTGCAATTATTCTGATTGGGCACATGAATAAAAACAGTAATGGAAAATCTTCTTATCGTGGACTTGGTTCCATAGATTTTCAGGCAGCAGCAAGGAGTGTTTTAATTGTTGGACGAATAAAAGAAGAACCGGAAACAAGAGTTGTATGTCATGTGAAAAGCTCTCTTGCACCAGAAGGTAAGTCAATTGCTTTTCGGTTAGACCAGCATAATGGTTTTGAGTGGATTGGAGAATATGACATCAGTGCAGATGAGCTGCTTTGTGGAGACTCCAGAGGACAGAAGAGCCGGCAGGCAAAAGAGTTTCTGAAGAAAATATTATTTGATGGAGGCATGGCACAGAAAAAGATTGAAGAAGAAGCAGGAAAGTGTGGAATAAAGTCAAAAACATTGAGAAATGCAAAGCAGGAACTTGGGATTGATGCGGTAAAACGTGGAAATCAATGGTTCTGGATATTGTCAGAGTAAGAAAAGAAGATGGCAAGATGACCATTTCTTAAGAAGAGGGTATCTTGCCATCTTGAAAGGAGTCAGAATGAAAAATAAGAATGTGCAGCTACCTTATGAACTATTTTTACTGCTTTTACAGTATCATCTGATGAAGTACAGACAGAACGAAGAGAAAATCAGACAGGGTCTGGAAAAGAAGATGAATGCTATGGCAGAAAGAGAAATATACAGCAGATACAAAACTGCATCGACGGAGGAAGAAAGAGAAAAATATCGTCAGGAATATCTGGATAGAAGAGGAATACCAGAAGACTTTCGATGGTAAATATTTTCCCTGATTACCTTATAACAGGAGCGTGACACGCACCTGTACAGAACATTCAAAGAGAAAATCAGCAGATATACAGTCACAGGTTACTGGCAGGCTAACAGGCTACTGTATATAAAGTCTATCAAAGAATTACAAAATGCGATTATATTAGCTGGTATAGACGGAAGGGAGCAGATGATAATGAAAGAAGGAATTTTAGCTTACAATCGTGTAAATGACAGATATGGTCTATTATCCTCTGATTTGTGGGTACACACAGGATTTCACTGCGGGAAAAGAATGGAAGTATTTATGGATGGAAAATGGATTCTCAGCAGAATGGAAATGAATCCGAAAAGAGAGTGGTACCTGGTAGGAACTCCGTACAGCGGAAATCTGGAGTGTCTTCGTGTGAGGATAGAAGAATAAATCAGCGAAGAAATAATACAGACATGAATCAGCTAACAGAAGAGACAGGTATATGCCCGTTTATCTGATGAAGAACGGACGTCAGCAGGACGTCTTGCCCCCGGCAGGGCGCAAAGGCACTTTTGATGGACGGTACGGCTGTCGAAAGTGCTTTTGCGTTACTTTTGACAAAAGTAACAAAACTGCCGTAGCTGACAGGAAAAGTTTTTAGATTCCAGAATACATTAAAGATACGGAACTGTATTATATCCGATATGCGTTTTTACGAAAGGAAGTGAGAATGGATGGCAATAAAAAGAACAATCAGCGGAATGGTTGGAGCTGGTTCACTGGCACATAATAGGCGAGAATTTATAGCGGATAATGTAGATCAGGACAGAGTAGATTTAAATATCTGCTATTGTGATGAAAACATAAAAGACGTTTACCGGCAGCTATTTGATGAAGCAGTAGAGCGTTATAATGTTGGAAAAAGAAAAGACAGGCAGATTACAAATTATTATGAAAAGATACGTCAGGGAAAGCAGGAAAAGTTATTTCATGAAGTAATCTTTCAGATTGGAAACTGTGAAGATATGGCTGTCGGAACCCCAGAAGGGAATCTCGCAGTAAAAGTGTTAGATCAGTATATGCAGGATTTTCAGCAACGAAATCCCAATCTCAGGGTATTTAGCTGCTATCTGCATCAGGATGAAGCAACACCACATCTGCACATAGATTTTGTTCCTTATGTGACAGGCTGGAAGGGAAAAGGAATGGATACAAGAGTTTCACTGAAGCAGGCATTAAAAAGTCAGGGTTTTCAGGGAGGCACAAAACATGCTACAGAGCTTAATCAATGGATTAATCATGAAAAAGAAATTCTTGCCGAGATAGCAAGACAGCATGGAATCGAATGGAAACAAAAAGGCACACAGGAAGAACATCTCGATGTATATAATTTTAAGAAAAAAGAGCGTAAAAAAGAGGTACAGGAATTAGAGCAGGAGAAAGAATATCTGACAGCAGAAAACGAAGGACTGACTTTGCAGATTGCCGATGTCAGAGCGGATATTAAAAATCTCAGAGAAGATAAAGAACAGGCCATCCAGGAGAAAGAATTGGCAGAAAAATATGCGGAAGAAGCAGAGAAAGAATTAGAGAATCTGGCAGAGCAGCGGGCACAATTGCAGCCAATAATAGATAAAGTCAGCAAAGAATTAAAAGAATGCAGAAAGATTATTCCAGAACTGCCGGAGGCCGGAGCCTTAGAAAGAGCCTCTACTTACCGGGATAAAAAAATAGCACCACTGTTCAATCAGATGAAAGGAATTATTGCCGGACTGGCGGCACAGGTACAGGAACTTAACACCGAAATAGAAAAATGGAAAGAAAAATATAAGAGAGAAAAACAAACCTGCGAAGCCATGAAAAAAGACTTAAGCAAAGCCCAGCAGAGAAATCAATACTTACAAGAGGAAAAAGAAGAGTTGCTGGATATTTCAGAACGATATAGCAGGGTAGTACGGGTTCTTGGAAATAATACTGTTAAGGAGGCTATACAGAAAGACATTCAGAGAGAAATGGAAATTGAAGAAAAAAACAGAAAGGAGCAGTCATCAGGAAAAAGTATTGTAGAATTACTAAAACAGGAAAAAAGAAAAAGCATGATGGAAAATCAACATCAACGAAGTAGTAAAATGAGATACAGGGGAATGGAGATTTAGAACGATGGAAAAACGAATTCATGATAAAACGAATGTCCTGAACTATACTTTACAGGGAGATTATTACTTTCCAGAACTAATTATTAAAGAGAAAGAAGCAACATATGGCAAGTATGGAATACTGAGAAAGAATTATCTGAAAGAACATAAATTAGGGTATTATCAATATCTTATATTAACCGGAAAGCTGACAGAACATTTGAATCAGATTGATAAGGAGGCAGGAGAACAGGTAGAAATACTGGTGAAGCAGATGGCAGAAAGGTATGGAGTGACAGAAGAAATGAGAGAAGAGAATTGGATGGAATGGGTGAGGAGGATGAATGGTATCAGAAATAGAGTGGAAGAAATAGTAGAAAAACATGTAGTCTATATATAGAATTTTTTTATATATTCTGGATAATGTAATTCTAGTTTGATTGAAAAAATATTGTTATTAGATAATTAATTTTATATACAATTGACCCCAATAGCTACTTTATTAAATGAAGGTAGCTATTTGGGGCAATTGTATTAATATGATTCTATTCAAATATTTCATAATCAGAAGTATCTGAGAGTTTTGTATCCCAAATAGATTCTTCAATAGTCTGTAGGCATTCATCTATATGTTTTGTAATATCTTGACCCCAGAAATGAATAACAGTGTAGCCAAGAAATAAAAGTTTTTTATCATTTTCATAATCACGATTTCGGTTACGTTCAATTTTTTTTATCCAGTAATCTGGATTTTTCCCCTTTTCAAGACGAAGACGTAGAATATCCCAATCTTTTCCATGAAAGAATTCGCTATCACAAAATATAGCTATTTTATATTTTGTAAGAACTATATCAGGAGATCCAGGTAAAGCTTTATAGTTTTTTCGATAGTGGTATCCTTTGTGCCAAAGAGCTTTGCGTAATCGTAGTTCTATGGAAGTATCCTTACTATGAATTTTACTCATATTTTTTGAAACAATCGCTGAATCTCTTTGCATATAAATTCACTCCTTATTAAGAATATTGTAGTTATTTTATCAAAAAGATTTTTATATAGCAATGTGCTTATTCAAAAAAGAGTAAATCTAACGATATAGTGAGAAAAAACTTGTTGCTTACTTTTATATATGATAGAATACTCTTTACATCAATTTAAATGGAGGAACAGATATGTCGATTTGTTATGACAAATTATGGAAATTACTGATAGATAAGAAAATGAATCGCACAGAATTAAAAGAAGCATCGGGTATTAGTTTTAATGTATTGGCTCGTTTAGGAAAGAACGAGCCAGTTTCATTCGAATCAATAGAAAAAATATGCTTTACATTAAATTGTAGAATAGAAGATGTTTTAGAGCTACAAAGAGAAAAACAAATAAAAACAGAGGATGGCACATTTAAGACAATAGAGTTGTTTGCTGGTGCAGGAGGTCTAGCTTTGGGAATAGAAAGAGCAGGATTTAAGTCATTAGGATTAATAGAGTTTGATAAGGATGCTGCCGAATCATTGAAGACAAATAGACCAGAGTGGAGAGTTATCCACGATGATATAGCTAATATTTCTTGTTTAAATCTTGAAGAATATTTCGGGATAAAAAAAGGAGAATTAGATTTATTATCAGGAGGGGCACCGTGTCAGGCATTTTCTTATGCAGGTAAACGTTTAGGGTTAGAAGATGCCAGAGGAACTTTGTTTTACCATTATGCAACGTTTCTACAAAAACTTCAGCCAAAAATGTTTTTATTTGAGAATGTAAGAGGGTTGTTATCACACGATAAAGGAAGAACATATGCGACGATAACTAATATTTTTGAACAGGCGGGATATACAATTCAGAAAAAGGTTCTAAATGCATGGGATTTTGGCGTGCCACAAAAAAGAGAAAGATTGATTACAATTGGGATTAGAAATGATTTAGTAGGAAAAATTTCATTTTCTTTTCCGAAAGAACATGATTATAAACCTGTTTTAAGAGATGTTTTGCTTGATTGTCCAGATGGACCAGGAGTCCCATATGGTGAAAATAAAAGAAAGATTTTTGAATTAGTTCCACCAGGAGGATATTGGAGAGACATTGATCCTGAAATTGCAAAAGCATATATGAAAAGTTGTTGGGATATGGAGGGTGGAAGAACTGGAATATTAAGGAGAATGAGCCTAGATGAGCCATCATTAACAGTATTAACTTCACCATCGCAGAAACAAACAGAGAGATGTCATCCATTGGAAGCTAGACCTTTTACAGTGAGGGAAAATGCAAGATGTCAAACCTTTCCAGATAATTGGAAGTTTTGCGGAAGTGTTCAATCACAATATAAGCAGGTAGGAAATGCAGTTCCAGTAAATTTAGCATACGAAATAGGTTTAGAGATACACAAATCATTAGAAGGGATAAAATAATGGCTTGGAATTTAGATTTTATATCAGAAGAAGATTTTAAGAAACACGTTCGAGCAACAATTATGAAGTATGGAGCAAAGTTAGAATCGTATGATTTGAAACGATTCAATAGCAATTTGATTGATCCGATTAAATTGATTTTTGATAAATCAGTATATCGTGCAAGCTGGGAAGAAATTGTGAATAATGAGATTTTCCGACAAAGGGATAAATCTAACAATAATGATATAGGATACTTCCATCAGAACATTTTTTCATATTTTAAAGGATGTGAAGTTCCTCAAGCAGGATGGGATGTTATTTATAAAAATCCAGCTGGAATACAAATGCCAGATGGAGACATTGTACATACTTTATATGTAGAGATGAAGAACAAACATAATACAATGAATTCAGCATCTTCTGCAAAAACGTATATAAAAATGCAGGGGCAGATTCTTGAAGATGATGATTGTGCATGTTTACTAGTAGAAGCTATTGCAAAAAAATCACAGAATATTAAGTGGGCGACAAAAGTTGATGGGAAAAATGTGCAACATAGATTGATTCGTCGTGTGAGTATGGATCAGTTTTATGCAATACTTACTGGTGATAAGAATGCATTCTATAAAATGTGTATGAGATTACCAGAGGTAATTAATTCAGTTGTCAATGAAGAGGCAGGCGTTAAAATACCAGATGATAAGGTAATCGAAGAATTGGGAAGATTATCTTTATTGTATGAGGAACAACCGAAAGATTTGGCAATGGCAATGGCTATATATATGCTAGGATTTAGTACATATAGAGGATTTTCTAATAGAATTGAACAAAAATTAGATTGTGTAGAAGAGAAAAAAATTAAAAGAATTTACGAATATGTGAAGAAAAAATAATCTTTTGTATGGTAGGGATATAGGCCATAGAGAGGAGCATGATTATATATGTATAAACCATCTAATTCTAAAATAGAAGATAGAGCAATAGGTGCGTTATCAAATATAATAGATGATCATCAAACAATGACACATCAATTTAACTCAATGGATAAAGAAATGAGTTGGGATGGATATATTTGGATTTACAAAAATGTAAATGGAAATGAAAATAAGAGTAATTTTGATGATAAAGTTCCTGTTCAGATAAAGGGACATATAGATGAGGAGGAAAGATATCGCAATAAAAAATATATAACATATCCTGTGGCATTAGAAGATTTAGAAGTTTATTTTAATGATAGGGGTGTATTATATTTTGAAATTTTTATGTCAATAGATGGAAGAAAAAGGGAAATATTTTATGCGTCGTTATTTCCAACAAAATTGAAATATTATTTAGAAAACGCTAAGAAAAAAAAGAATAAAAAAAGTATAAATATTACCTTTGTAAAAATGGAACAAAAAGCTAGCATTTTTTATTGTGTGGTGAAACAATTTAGTAATGAAAGTAAAAAGCAAGGATTTGGACACGAACAATTAGTTCAAAATGCAATTAGAACAGCTGATATGGATAAAGTCAAAGAAATTACAGCATCTGTTGTGGGTGCAGTTAATGAGTATGATTTTATGAAAAGGCTTGGAACAGGAGATGTGAGTTTCTATGCAAAATTAGATGGAATGCCTTTTTCAATTCCGCTAGAATGGCACGAGGGAAGTGTTTATTATATGGTGACTAGCGTTAAGAAAGAAATACGTATTGCAGGAAAAAAATATTATGATTCTTATAAAATCAGTTCAAATTCTAAAGAGGAAATAACAATAAATCTAAGTGATAATATTCAAATAGATATGAGTAGAAGTAAATTTATTTTTAAGCCTAAGACAGATATTAAGACATTAAGGCATGATGCAGAATTTTTACTTTCTGCAATGGAGAATACAGAAATTACTATTGGTGAGCAAACATTTCCTTATGAAAATCCCCAAATAGAAAAAAATCTACGTAATGATTTACAATTTATTATAGATTTGGATAAGTTATTAACTCAGATTAATTTTGAATATTTAAAACCGTTTTCTGAAATTACAGAATTAACTATGAAAAATTTTCTAAATCTACTTGCTTTGCAAGATGGTAGAAAAAATAATTTATTTAGGGGACAAACACATATATATAAATTGATGATCGATGATAAATATATTCCGTTGATTATATTTAAAAATGATATGGGTGGTAAGAATGAAATATTTAATGCTATCTATACAAAAAAATATCAGTTATTTGTTTCAGATGAAAAGGGCGAGCATTATAGGATTCCTATGTTTGCACATATAAAGGGTGGTGTAATGAGACAACTATATAAATATGATGTAGAGATTTTTGCTGAGGAAATATATAATGCGGAAATAAATGAGGTAACAGAAGAAAGTATAAATTTGGCTGGACTTAACTTAATTCATGCATATGATGGAGATGAAGAGAAAAATCAACACTTATTAGAAATTGCATTAAGTCTATTTGAAAAATTAATAAGCTTATTTGGAGAAAAAAATATATATATTATTAACAGAATGCAGATTAAAAAAAGGCAAGGTTTACTGAGCAAGGTAGATATGTACACGCTTTCTAAAATGGATTGCATGGATAAACAGGAGGAATGTGGAAAAAATATTCTTTTAGGAAATAAACGAGAGGTTGAAAAATTAATTTTACAAATGTCTCAGGAAGAAAAAAACGTATTTAAAGCATATCCGATTTTTAAATTATATACAAAGTTGTAAAAGTCTTTTTTATTTGTTTAGACTAGGAGTAGAAAAATATAAAATGATTAAATTTACGGAAATTGGGAAGATAATATATGATAATATTCAATGGATTTTTAGTGGGATAGGAGTGACTCTGTTATCAATTTTGGGGGGAGAAAAAGTAATTAAAAGAATAAAGAATAAGCAAATAGCAAAGAATCAAGCAGTTAATATTTCTTCTACTAATGGTATTAATTCTGAAAATATTGTAACCCAAACATCTGGAGATAATTCTCATTGTATGCAAGTTATGGGAGATTACCATGGAGGATTAAGTTATAATGATGCTAGGCAGGTTGCACTAGATGTTTTTAAGGCTAATTCATCTGTATATACAGAAATTGCAAAAAGAACAGTAGAGGAAAGAGTAACTGATATTACGGATGATATATTTACAATGATTTATAATGAGCTTCCCAATACTGTTGAAAAATTGGTTGAGCCATCTGTCCAGGATGCTTTGCTTAGAGTTCAAAAAGAATATGCAAAGAATAATGATCCAAAGTTAAAAGAGAGGCTTATTGAGTTATTAAAAAATCGTTTAAAAGTGGATGAACAAGATATGGAGACAGTAGTGTTAGACGAGGCAATGGAGATAATGCCTAAATTGACTGTTACACAGTTGAATATATTGTCGTTGAATCTTGCAGTACTTCGTATTTTACATCCAGAAGTAGTAAATAGGTATACATTTTTTGATATGATTACTTCGAAAATACTTTTATTTTATTCAGATAATATGAGTAAGCACATGGAATATGCACATCTTCAGTATTTAGGATGCACAGGGATATTATCAGAAGGAGGCACATATAAACCAATAGAAGAGATATTTAGAACTAGATATGCGGGACTTTTTAGTAAGGGCTTTAGTAAGATAGAATTTTATGATTATATGGGGGTTGAGATTCAGGAATTTCAACAATTAATTACTGTATGTCAAACAGATGCCGGAAAATATCAATTTAATGCGATGAATGAAGATTGTTTAAAATATAGTATTGATCAATATGGTAAGCATGAATATGAAGAAAAGATTTTGCAATATTATAAAGAAAATATTATGGGAATAGAAGAAATAAAGAGAGATATTGCATCTCATGTTTCGGGTTTTGAAGAATTATCAGATTTTTGGAAGGAAACAAGCGAAGTTAAGTCTATGGAATTAACTTCGGTGGGTATTGAAATTGGTCTGCTTAATTATAATTTACAAACAGTAAGTAAAATTGAATGGAGTGACTTTAAGTAAAAAAGAGTATGATAACACCCTGATAACAAAATCCTCCCAAACCCCATGGAATCAGCAAAAAATTCACATTTTTCATCACAAATCAAACGAAAAATAACCATTTACATCCTACAACATCCCATTCTGATACCGTGAAGGTGGACGTACTGTAGGATCAGGACGTGTTGCTTCTATCATCGAGTAATCACGAACTTATATAATTGTAACTGAATAATACTAGATTTTATATATATCGTACCGCAAGGTACTTGTGTTCAAGCGTAAGATTCACCCCAGAAACATTGGTTTCTGGGGTTTTTCTGTTACCTGGAAAAATAGGAATTTGATGGGCTGTCCGTTTACTCCCTCGGCAAATTCCTATTTGAAGTTATAATTGCTGTATGATAAAATTATTGTAAAAGACATATTTCTAAGAGGAGAAAATATAAGAAGGAGAAACACTATGTTATTTGATGGATTTGATGTGCTATTTAACATCGTCTTCGCACTAATATTTTGTAGCGTTTTTATTATATTAGCATATGGCATTATCACAAGTATTACCACATGGAATAAAAATAATCACTCTCCAAGGCTCAATGTATCAGCCAGGGTAGTTGCCAAACGAACAGAGGTCTCTCATCATCAACATCCTAATAATGGGGACATGAGTGGCTCTCATGGATATAGCACTACCTCATCCACTTCCTATTATGTAACTTTCGAGGTGGACAGCGGTGACAGAATAGAATTTTCTATGAGTGGTTCTGAGTATGGAATGCTAATAGAAGGAGATGCTGGAACATTAAATTTTCAAGGGACAAGATATCTTGGATTTGAGCGCAAATAGAGACATAAGAGCTATTAAAAATAAGCAGTTTCTAACAGAATTATTTAATACCATGTATAGCGAATGGACAGTTCCAAAATTCAATAAGAAAAATAAATGAAGGAAAATGATGTTTTTAATCATCGGCTCAATTATACTTTTTATTCATGCAGTAATAGTCTTTAACACAGGAGGAGATAAAAAAATAATATGAAAACGAAGACAGATTACAAGTCTATTTTGATAGAAATAAATATCCTTACCATCGCAATTGCTATTATAGCTGTTGCTGTTTACTTTTTCCTGGTTCCGAGTCATACGTCGATTAGTAGTATGTCAGGTCTGGGTATTGTTCTGTCGAATTTTGTTCCGCTGCCATTATCAGCGATTACGATGATTCTTAATGTAGTTTTATTAATTATTGGATTTTTTACCTGTGGAAAGGAATTCGGGCTTAAAACAGTTTACACGAGTGTTATGCTGCCGGTGTTTCTGGGTATATTTGAGAATATTTTTCCCAACACCGGTTCTATAACGAATAGTCAGGAGCTGGATGTTCTTTGCTACATTCTGGTGGTGAGTGTGGGCCTGAGTATTTTATTCAACCGGAATGCTTCTTCTGGGGGATTAGATATTGTAGCTAAGATTATAAATAAATATTTTCATATGGAGCTGGGGAAAGCGATGTCTTTGTCAGGGATGTGTGTGGCACTTTCGGCGGCGCTGGTTTATGATAAGAAGACTGTAGTACTCAGTGTATTAGGAACTTATTTTAATGGTATTGTTTTGGATCATTTTATTTTTGATCATAATATCAAACGACGGGTTTGTATCATTACAAAAAAGGAAGAGGAATTGCGGCAGTTTATTGTTCGTGATCTGCACAGTGGGGCAACTATTTACGAAGCAACTGGTGCTTACAATATGGAAAAAAGAAATGAGATCATTACCATTGTAGACAAAGGGGAATATCAGAAATTGATGAAGTATATCAATCAGGAAGATCCAGAGGCATTTATTACAGTATATACAGTATCGGATATGAGGTATTTGCCTAAGAAGTAGAAGAATTGAGCATTGAGGGAAAAGGGTGTTGTTGTAGTAATCTACGGATATATGAGGAGGTGATTTTTGATGAAACTTACATGGAGTGATGCGAGTGTTTTTGCATTTGTGTGGGCTTGTGCATTAGGGTATATTGTTGCAAGCCGCATACTGGAGTGGAATTTTGAACGATTTTTGCCAAGTAACTGGTATTTTGTGGTGAAAAAAAGATTGGCACAACCGGAAGCGAAGTCTTTGAGAACGGAGAAAGTACCGAAAAAGATATCGAATGTTCTGGAGGAGCTGCTTACTTTGATGCAAACCGGTAATTTGCAAAAGAGTACGGTAAGAATGGATCGGATTTTTCAGGAAAAAGTAGTGCATGAAATAAAGCTGCTTGAAGGAAGAGGTTTATCAAGGCAGCTACATTTTACGAATGTGAAGTTATCAGAAGGGAATGCCAAAAAGAGAGACTTCCGGCATTGGAGTGATTCAGGACGTGAATGGAGGGAAGTTATCGTAGAAGCCGCTGTTTCTGATAAATATTTACATAGAGACAGTGGTAAGGTAATTCATGAATCGATTTATCCGCATGGGTCGATATTGCTTCGGCAGTCCCGTCATATTCGTCACAATGAAGTGGGAGAGAAAGACAGGCAGAAGGAGCAGAGATTTTACTCAAAGTATTCGGAAATATTTTGTCCAAGCTGTGGGGCACAGATACAGTTAAAAGGTGATGAGACAAACTGTCCTTATTGTGGAGGGTTTATTCAGAGTAATTTCTATGACTGGCAAATCGAAGATTTTATGATTTATCAGACACCAGATCCGAATATGGATAATCTAAAGTATACCAGTGCAACGATTTTACTCTCGTTTTTACCGACATTTCCTTGTGTTTATTTGATCACGAATATGTATATTGCAATTGGTGTTGCGATGACACTTACAATTATACTGAGTCTGAGTCTTCTTTGGATCAGAGCAAGGAAAATTGATGAGCTGGAGAATCTTGAGAAAGAGATCGTTCGTTACGATGAAGGCTGGTTGATAAGTAATATCAATGAAGCGTTGTACAAAACACTTCTTACCCCAGAGCTGCTTTCTTACAGTGTTGATAATATAAAGCTAAAAGGTGTGGAAAATACGTCTGACAAGACGACGATTTCTGTGGAAGCGATGTTGAAGCAGACCGTTCTTCAAAATAATAAGCATATTGTGACGAAAAGTGAAAAGCATAACTGGAAGCTTTGCCGATCTCGTTATCCGAATCGAATTAAGTCCAAAGGCCAGGCCGTTGTGATGGAAAAGGAATGTCCAAGCTGTGGGGCTAACTATATTCCGGATAATAACGGTTGTTGTTCCTATTGTGGTTATAGTCTGCAAGTTGATAATGCCAAATGGAAATTGCTGTAATAAGTTTTTGTATATATGCAAATTTCTGTTCAGATCCACCTGTGCCCCTTTTTTATTCACCCTGGCAACGAACTATTTGATTTATTAGAGGAAAACAGACGAAAAAAGAAATATTGCCATATCCCATCTGCTCTGTAGTCGCTGTGCTTAAGATGCTTATCCGCATCTTAGACACGCTCCGAAGCCGCATCTGGGATATGGTATTATTTCTTTTTTCTGTGTTTTGGCTTCGGAAGGAATGAAAGCAATAGTCTTTGGGAGGGAGATGAGGGAGAAATCAGAAGACTACTGCTTGCTCGGAAGATGTATCGTTAGAAGATTATTTTCTCGCTCTTAACGAGCAGTAAAGAGAAAGGACATTGCCATTTTCCAAAAAATTGGAGGAGTCCCCTTTAGATTCATTGTATACTCTAATTCAAGAATACCTCGGTATTCTTGCTACGAGATGTGCATCATGTAACGCATGACATACATCGAGACAAACGATATATCGCGACAATATAATGATAAATTTATCATGTATAGTGATAGAGCTTGCGGTATTATTTTATCATCATTGACAGCATCGCGGAGACAATATCAGAATAAGCCACGACCTTCTGACCTCTCCCCCTTAATTC
>UMIP01024252.1_pt1 | contig 16920 bp, 17 predicted proteins | sample 1965751 | NCBI WGS metagenome assembly UMIP01 (sample SAMEA4836117, study PRJEB28245) | human gut metagenome | biome: gut microbiome; material: fecal sample | place: Denmark | collected 2008
AAGCAAAAGCGCCGCAGCGATGTGGCGCTTTTCTATTGCCACAGAGCAGCAAATAGCGGGTTTCCCCACCATAAGTGATAAGTTATATTCCCCACCATCGTAAAGCCCCTCATACAATGACAATTTGAAAGTCACTCTGGGTATCCAGTAATACTCCACAAAATGAAAAAGCGCTCACCGTGAAAGGTGGGCACTTTTCTCTTTCTTAATCTGTACTTATAAAAGGTATATCACACCAGCATATCGAACAGTCCAATCATCAGAGGCATCGTCATGATGGAAAGCAGCGTACTCAGAACATACAATGCACTTGAGTGCGCCGCATCACGATTATAGAGTTGCGCCATTGAGGTGACTGTCGCACAAGACGGCGTAATAGCCGATAGATAGACTGTCATTAAAATTGCTTTACCATCTGCAATCCAGTCAGATGCGTGGAACACGCGAAGTAGCAGCAGAACAATGATAGGAACTACAATCAGACGAAGTGCAACGGGAAGATAGTTGCGCGGTGTACAGAAGACTTTCTTTAACGGTACTTCCGCAATCGCCATACCGGCCAGCAGCATACCCATAGGTCCTATCATAGCACCTACGCTGCTGAGCGTGCTTACGATAGGCGAGGGCAGCGAGATGTGCAGAATGTACAAGAGCGCACCGGCGACAATCGCAATCAGATTGACATTGGTGAGAATCTTCTTCCATTCGAGTTTTGCGCCTTCTTGCAGGCAGGCACTTGCGTGCGTCCAGAGAAGAATCAGCTGAACGATGACGAAAGCGCAGGAATACACGACATATTCCTCGCCGAGCAAAGCCTGAACCAGAGGGATGACGAGCGCAGCCGCATTGCTGTAGATGATGTTGACCTGCTCCACGACATCCAATCTGAGTGGTTTCTTAAAGATGGCATTGAGGACCAGAAACACGACATGCATTCCGACCGCTATGCCCATCGAGTACAAGAGTCCTGTGCGAATCTGCGGCGTATCATCGATTTGAAATGCGTTGAGAACAACACACGGCATGACCAGATACACGAAAACCACAGATAAAACCTTGCTGTCTGCGGCTTTCAGAAGCCCTGCCTTGACGACTACATAGCCCATCAGAAGAACGATAAACAGCTGAGCTATCTGCTGCATGAGCAATATACTGACTTCCATAATAATCCCTTCCTTCGATTCAGAATAGCGTACTCCTTTCTCTGGAAAGAGTCAATATGCAACATGACGGAAGTTTTTAGCAAATGGCGAAAATCAACAGTTTGTGGCGAAGGTTGGGAGATGGCCATATGTACTGGATACTATGCACAGTTACAGGATGTTGCATTTATGCAAACGGTAGAACTTGATAGAGAAGTTGTAAAATCTATAAAAATCAATGTAAACGCGATATTTTCTTTGATATAATATAGTTAAGAAGCTACCCCCTAAAGCGAAGGAGGTTTACTATGAAAAGGAGAATTAGTACAGCGAAAAGAATTGTTGCTGTAGCCTTGGCTGCTACGGTTGCGGTTTCTTTGACCGGCTGCAAGAAGAGAAAAAACAACACTAATGCGGCAAGCTCGGATGCGACCACAAGCCAAAGTCAGGCTGCGGTTCCGGAAACACCAGAAGTAACTGCCACACCTGCACCGACGGCTACGCCCGCACCGACCGCCGCGCCCGCTGAGAACACCGATAAGAAGGAAAACACCACCAGCGAGCCGACTAAGACAGAAAAGCCGAGTTCCGGCACTTCGACTTCCGGCGGGACGACAAAACCGGCAGCGACAAAAACACCGGCACCTGCTCCGGCAGCTACTCCGGCTCCTACCGCAAAGCCTCAGGTAAAATACACCTTCACGGTTCGCCGTCATGAGGCGACCTGCACCACGCAGGGCTACGATGAGCATATCTGCCATGAGTGGGGCGGCATGAACTACAACGACCGCTTTGTTCCGGCAAAGGGACATAGCTGGGATGGCGGTACAGTCACGAAGGCTGCTACTTATACCGAGACCGGTATCAAGACCTTCAAGTGCAAGGAATGCGATGAGACGCGCACAGAGGAAATCCCGTCTCTCAACAAGACCTATCATATCAAAAGCGTTGTTGCTCCGACCTGCACCGCTGAGGGTTATACCATCTATGAGTGCAACGAAGTCCTCGGTCTGACCTATAAAGGCGATTACAAGGCAAAGCTGCCGCACGCCTACGATGCCGGTAAGGTCACAAAGCCTGCTACCATCTACGAAAAGGGTGTTAAGACCTTTACCTGCACCTCCTGCGGCGCTACTTACACGGAGGATATCCCAGTAGTCGAAAAGACCTGGCATAAGGGCAATACGGTAGAGCCTACCTGCACAGAGAAGGGCTATACCATCTACATCTGCGACCAGGATTCCGCTCTGACCGAAAAACGCGATTATACGAATGCACTGGGGCATGCCTGGGATACCGGTACAGTCACAACGGCAGCGACCTGTACGACAGCTGGCGTTAAGACCTACAAGTGCCAGAATACCGGCTGCGCAGAGACTAAGACCGAGGAAATCCCGGCTGTGGGTCATAAGTGGGATGATGGCACTGTCACCAAGGCTCCTACCTGCACCGAGGATGGTGTTAAGACCTTCACTTGCCTGAATGATAAGAACCACACCTACACGGAACCTGTTCCTGCGACGGGACACGCGTGGGACGAAGGCGTTGTAACGAAGGAACCGACCTACGAAGAAGACGGTGAGCGCACCTATACCTGTCAGAATGACAAGACCCATGTGCATAAGGAAGTAATTCCTGCATTGGGCTATACCTTCACGGAAACTGTCGTTCCTCCTACTTGCACCGAGGACGGTTACACGCTGCATACCTGCAATGAGAATCCTGCAAAGACCTATCAGGATACACCTGTTGCTGCGCTGGGCCATCAGTATAAGGAAGTCACTACTCCCGCTACCTGTGGCGCTTCTGGCAGCGTAGACAATGTCTGTGAGCGCTGCAACGATAAGCAGCATGTGAGTGACCTTCCTGCTACCGGCGAGCATCAGTGGGATGAAGGCGTTGTAACGAAGGAGCCGACCGCTACTGAGACCGGCATCAAGACCTTTACCTGCACTGTTTGTGGTGCAACAAAGACCGAAGATATCGTCAAGGTACATACCCACGATTACACGCGCCTTGGCGAAATCGTGAAGGAGTCTTCTTGTGAGACCGAGGGCGAGCGTTGGGTGTACTGCAACTACGAGGGGTGCAACGAAAGAGTGTTGAAGCCTGTGCCAGCTATCGGCAGCCATGATTGGAACTTTGCGAATGCCGAGTGTCTGAAAAAGGCTACCTGCACCGAACAGGGCACTATGCTGATGCACTGCAAGCGCGACGCTTCTCATACCATGACTTACTCCTACGGTGGCACGGGTCATGTCTGGAACGAAGGCGTCATCACTACCCCGCCTACCTATGATGAGTATGGCGTCAAGACTCTGCATTGCAAGAACTGCGATGCGACCAAGACCGAAAAGGTCCTGCCCACCAAGTACACCTTCACCGTTACCGTTGTCCAGCCGACTTGCACCGAGGACGGCTACACGATGCACAAGTGCAATCAGGATGACAGCCTCTCCTACAAGGACAACATTGTACACTCCACCGGTCACCATGCCGCTAAGCGTGTCATAGAGCCTACCTGCAAGGAAGAGGGTCGCACCGAAATCTACTGCACCGTCTGCGGTGATGTGAGCAGCACTTTCGATTTCACGCCCAAAAAAGACCACACTTGGGATAACAGTGTCGTAACTACTGAACCAACGGCTGAAAAAGATGGCGTCAAGACCTATACCTGCACAGTTTGCAATGAAACGAAGACTGAGACCATCCCGCGTCTGAACGGCAGCGGCAAGTAAACTGCAAGCTTACAAAAAGCACAAGAAACACAAAGAGGAGCGTCTGCTTTGGCGGACGCTCCTCTTGCTGTGACTGAAAAAATGCATAAGTGCTCTTGAAAATCTTTTTGACATTGTTTGTCGCACTTGGTAGAATGATGACAGAAAAGAAAGAATGCAAATCCCATGGGGAAGGTTCTGATATGCTGCAGATTGCTATTATCGAAGACGAAGCAGATTTGGCTCAGCAGACAAAAGTTAATGCTGTTCGCTATCTTAACGAGCATGGACTCGAAGGCAATATCGCGGTGTTTAACGATGGCATGGATATTGCTGATAACTACAAACCTATATGGGATATTATCAAACACTCCGAAGCCATAGTCGGTAGAGCGGTAAATATCTGTGAACAGGGAATACAGCTCCGGATTGGGCGGAGCTTGCTTGATGTACTTGGATAAGACCGATACGCGAAAGCTGTCTTCAAAAGAAAAGATGTAGGTACGGATAAACGCCGCGTTGTTGGTGGTCAGTCTCTTGGCTGTATCGAGAATGTGCTGCTGGAACTGTTCATCATTCAAGTTGCCGACCGGCAAGCGATGGTTGCCATAAATTTGCAGACTGAGTACGATTGGCACAACGGAGTTGTCAGGTTCACAGTAATATAAGGAAGACAGTCGATTAAATCCTACATAAATATGGTCGATAGACAAGAGGGGATACCGTTCAGAAAACTCATCGGCTGTCATTCCGACACCATAACCAGAATCACTGTATCTCTTGATGTCCTTATAAATGATGAGAAATTGTTCTCGTGAAGAAAGATTTAATCTGGAAGATTGATTAGAAGATTTGAGTAAAATATCTCGAGTAAAAGTTTGCATATAAGATTTGCGTATAGACTTATTTGCGTCGATATGCTATAATAACATCGAAATGCCCCCGAAAGGATATCGATTTTATGGCTAAGAAGAATACGAAACGCGGGTTCACACTTGTCGAACTCATTGTTATACTGGTGATTCTGGCAATTCTTGCGGCACTGCTGATTCCGGCATTGACCGGGTACATTGACAAAGCCAGAAAAAGTCAGGTTGTAGCAGAGACCCGGATGCTGACGCAGGCAGTGCAGACTGAGATGTCTACGGTATACGCGCTCAATGACGAATTCCAAAGACAAAAGACGATTGGTAAGCCGTTGACGATTGCGTCAAAAAGCGGAGAATATGGAGAGAGCAACGGACAACTAGATGACAAGCTAAAAGAACGCTATGCTGAAATAGTTCACCTTTCGGAAGTTCCTGCGCTAGAAAAAGGACTCACAGACTCAAATGATGCCTATTTTTACTCATACATTGACAAAAATGGCTCAGTGATGTGGACCGTATATGATAACGGTAATGGGTATATCGGAATATATTGTGGCGATGACGGCAAGATTGATTCGTTTAAAAGAAGCGAAGTCAAGTACGCAGATGCCATCAAAAATGTTTATGCGGGATATGTTATCTATTGCAATAGTAGAGATGCATTGGACGATGGAACTGACGTATATGCAAAAGATTTCTTTTATGAAAATTCATTAGGAATCACGACCTAACACAACAAATTGTTTCAAATAAAGAATAACCATTAGTGATATGGCGAGCACCGTCATATATTAGTAAATCCCTCAGAGTAAGTTACTCTGGGGGACTTTTTCTTGGCAAATATTAGAATGTCAACCGCATCTGATGCCACGCCACATTCCCATGCGTGGACTTATCTGTCACGCCCTCGTCCACAAAGCCGAACTTGGTGTAGTAGTGGACAAGTCTGTCCTTGCAGGTCAGAACAAGACCCTTACGTCCCTGTTCTTTCGCGTCAGCAATCGCCTTTTGAAGCAATTCACCGGCATACCCATGCTGGCGATATGCAGGCAGCGTATTGACACCGAAAATCATCTGCCACGCACCGTTCTCGTTGTGCATGGCGGCGTTCTCGTACATCTCATCAGTCAAGTCGGCGTCATCGGTCACGAACCCGTCCACGAAGGAGATGAGTTTGTCACCATCATACATCAGCCAGAAATGATTGCCATAATGGGCAACTCTCTCGGCAAACTCAGCAGCAGTAGCAGCCTCAGCGGGAGGAAAACACTCGGCCTCAACGGCAGAAAGTGCGGGAACATCAGCGGGAACAGCGTATCGAATCGTCATGGCTGTCGCTGTACCTCACAGGGATTTGCCGAGATTATAAGCGTCCAGCAAAGTCTCAGTATGGTTCTTAGCATCTCCTGGTTCGGCAATGCCTTTGCCAAACACATAGCCTTTGAGCTCGGCCTTCTCGAAGCAATCGACCCAACCCTGCAAACCGTTGTAGGCTTTGTCGATGGCATGCGCATCGTCATCTGCGGCGGTGGCAAGCATGTAAATGTCACGGAATTTGTAGTCGGACTCGTACAGAGGATTCAGACGGTCGAGCAGCGTTTTCATTTGTCCGCACATCTCATAATAGTAGATAGGTGTGGCAAAGACAACAACCTCGGATTCCTTGACCTTTGCCATGATTTCGGCTACATCATCCTTCAATACACAACAGCCGGTTTTTTGGCAGGTCATGCATCCTATGCAGAACCGGATATCTTTGCCGCGCAGGGACACGAACTCAACCTCATGCCCCGCATCCTTCGCGCCGCGCTCGCATTCCTTTGCCAAAATCTCCGAATTGCTGTTTCCGCGCAGGCTGGTGGAAACTACAAGAACCTTCTTTGCCATCGTTAAACGCTCCTTTTTGCTCTGATTTTTGCTCATTAAACGCAGAAAATCTGCCGCGCCAGCATCGAACCGCTGTTCGTCTGCATGACTTTGTTGATGAATCCCTTGATGCTTTCCTTGCTGCACTCGTTCTCGGCGGCGTTCACGATGTAATCGGCCTCAATGAGGATTTGGTAGTCGATGCCGTCAATATCTGTCAGGGTATGGTGATGGCTGACTAGATACGCAACGCGGTCAACCTGTGCCGGGGTCAGACCAGTATCATGCAGAAATTCCCGCACCAAGGGCCCGCCTTCGAGTTCCTGATGCTTGCCGTCAGCGCTGCCGTATTTCTTTCGGCAGAGAGGGCAGGCAATGTCATGCGTGATGGCGGCAACTTCCAGTATGTACTGCATCTCAGCATCAATATGTTCGAGTTCGCCGATGGTCTTGGCGAATGTCCAGACTCGAACAAGATGGTCGATGTCGTGGATGTTACCGTTAGAATAGCAAATCATCTTCTCTAAAATTTCCGCAATAGTCATGCCTCATACCCTCCAATACCCTCAGAATTGCCGTTTGTCTTAGTCCGGAAAAACCTCGCCGAGTGCAAGCACCGCATTGCGTACACACTCAGGACAAGGGCAGAGCGGTTTGCCGGTTCCGACACCTTTCAAGTCCTTGCAGATAGTAGCGCCGCATTTCGCCTCAAACTTCTGCAGGAGTTCTTTAGAAATCCGAGGCGTTGCTTTGCCATCGGTCAGTATACCCGCCACCATCACAGCGCCAATAAGAGCGCCGCAGGTGCTCTCCATGCAGCCCATACCGGCAGCATACCCCGCCGTCAGCTTCATGAGGGTATCCTCACCGACAGGCAGCTTGTCCTGAAATACTTTGACAACAGACTGCGAGCAGTTGCACTTGCCGGTGGCTTTCAGTTCATACGCGGCTGCTGCGCGTTCCTCAATACTTTGCATATTATCACATCCTGTTTTCTTTCTATTATAGCACGGAGAGGCGTTATAGAGAACGCCTCCTTTTTGATGTGAACAGTCTTTTAGGGCATAAAACACTCGGAAACAGCTAAAAATGCACAAAAAACACATATCTTGCTATTGAACATACAGCGAGATATGCTCGATTTTTATAGATTTGTTGCGATTTTTTATGGAAATCGGCGCAAAATCAAGGGTAACATGATGTAACAGTGGTGCTCGGCTGGGAAAACTATGCGCAAAATATGTGCGGTGTTAGAGAAGACTTATGTATCTTGCCAGTGTAATATTGATATGTTATATTGACACAAAAATGACGATACAGCGCGATTGGGTCTGCGTTGGTTTTTGCCAATATTGCCCTAAGAACGGCAGTTTTTGAATTTTTACTCGGAAACAGCGTGACCGGCTCATTCGGAGCATATATTTATTGCGAACATTGTCGGTTTTTGTTGCAGAATTGGTTTTGGTATGATATTATTATTCAGTTACATGACATTATTTGGTTGTAAGAATAATGCCGAAAAAAATTGGAGGAATTATAATGCTTTCTAAGATTCGTGCTCTTAAAGAGAAAAAGGGGTTCACTTTGGTCGAGCTTATCGTTGTGCTGGTAATCCTTGCCATCCTGGCTGCACTGCTCATCCCTGCGCTCACCGGCTACATCGACAAGGCTCGTAAGGAGTCCATCGTTGCTGAGACCCGTCAGGTTGTTATGGCTGCTCAGACCGAGATTTCCGAGGCTTACGGTCAGGGTGTCAAGAGTGTGAGCTGGTCTGCTACCAACACGGCAAACGACACCACTTTAAGCAAAATCGCCGAGTTGGCAGAGATCAAAAAGGACAACATTAACTCTGTTACTTATGATGCAGCCGGTAAGGTTACCAAGGTTGAGTACCAGAACAACGGCTGGAAATGCGTCTACGAGAACAACGCATACACCTGCAGCAAGGCCTAATATGGATTTGCATAAGAGCCACTTGTGAACTACAGGTGGCGCGTTGGAATAAGCTAATGATAGAGAGGAGCATTTGCTTCTCTCTATTTTAATTGTTGTCAGGAGTCCGGAGCCTATGATAAATAACAGTAAAAAGCCACCACAACTACTAAATAGCTATTTAAAAGTCTGTTTTCTCTGCTTAGCTGCAGCAACAATATCCTTTCTACCAATCATTGTATATAATCTGAGCAAGGGTTACGATTTCAATTATGTGCTCGATTTTAACAACCAAACGATACCGTATAATATGTATATGGTTCACTGTTTGAGAAGTGGGACAACCTTTAGCTGGTCAACAGATTTGGGAAGCGGATTTCTCAATAGCTTTGCCTGTAATGGTCTTTTTTCACCCTTCTTTTTTCCACTGTTGCTTCTGCCTGAAAATGCTGTTCCATGGGCCCTGCCAGTAATGATGATTGTTAAATTTTCTATGGCTGGTGGAGGAGCATACTTGTGGATAAGAGGCAAGGTAGAAAATGATGACTGTGCTATCCTTGCGGGGTTGTTGTACGCTTTTTCCGGACAAATGATTTATAATGTCATTTACTATTTCTTCCTTGATTCGTTTGCTCTGTTCCCGTATGCAATGGCTGCTTTAGATAAACTGCTGTATTCCGAGAAAAAAGGAATCTATTGGCTTATGGTTGCGGTATACGCAGCTACAAACTATATGTTCTTTACGGAAACAGTAGTGTTCGTAATACTTTACACTGTATGTGTATTTGTATTTGATAAAATTGAAAACATACCTCACCGGATAGGCTTGTTTTTACTCGAATCAATCGGGGGAACATGTTGTGGTGCTTTTGTTTTAGTTCCATCTGCGATTTATATGCTAAGCAACCATCGTGCAACAAGCCACTTACTAGGGACTGATATTTTATTTTACCCAGAGACAGAAACATATCTGAGCATTGTCAAAGGACTCTTTTTGGCACCGGACGGGGCGGGTATTTCCAATCTGTTTACTAGTGGACAGTTACAGTGGAGCCCTCCAACTTTGTATATCCCGCTTATTGGTATTTCAGGTATCATTGCTTTTCATTACGCTAAATCTCATCCTACGCTTTTGAAAATCTTTTATGTCTGTTTGGCTTTCGCGTTCGTTCCAATCTTGAACAGCGCGTTCCTTCTTTTTAACGCAACCTACTATGCACGATGGTTCTTCATGCCTAGCCTGATTCTATGTGGCGTTTCAGCGCAGGCATTGGATTCGAAAACTGTACGTGCCAATTACCTAAAGAAAGCATCAGCTATTGTATTGATTGCGACGGCTTGCTTTGCCGTATTTTCCATATTGCCGGCCGAAAACAAAGATAATGAGTTTCAAATTGGCGTTGTTGAGAACCAGCTGATATACTGGATGACATTAGTAATCTCGATTCTTGGCGCGTATTTATTCTTCCGTATCATTAGAAGTAATGCCGAGACAAAGAAGCAGATGGAATCACTCCTTACTGCGGCGTTCTTTGTTTCGGTTCTGTGCGGAATGGGACATTATCTTTCAACCTACGCTACTTGGTATACGGCAGATGAGTACAACGCCGCGACAAAAGATTTGAAAGAGAATGTCAGAGCGGTTATTCCCGAGTCGGAAACCAAAAATGCAAGGTATGATTACTTTTCAGAGGAGCAACTAATTAACCCGGGACTTTGGGTGCGAGGCAGTTGCATCCAGAGTTATAGCTCTACTGTAGCATCGTCAATCGCAGATTTTTATAACTCGTTTTACATAAGTCGTAGTGTGGCATCGTCAGTTGACCCGCAATTCTATGCCTTCAGAGGCTTACTCAGCGTCAAATATCAAATTGTGCCCAAAAGCAACAATGACGAATGGGAGAAAGCACAAACTCAACAAGAGAACGATGATGACGGAGTTTCAATCAAATTGAAGTTTTGGCAAAATGATAGTAAGTACGCTTTTGAAACTGTAGCATTGCAAGGGTGGACGCAGTATGCTGAGACCGATGAGTATTACATTTATAAAAATGATAACTTTGTGCCGATGGGGTACTATTACGACTATTATATCACCGAGACACAGCTTGACGGAATAACCCAACATCTAAAAGCGAACGCTCTCGTAAAAGCAGTTCTTCTAAACGAAAGTCAAATTGATGAGTTCTCGGATTTGGTTGCTCCTATCTCCGATTCGGAACTGGAAACGTTAGACTATGACGCTTACAAACAAGATTGTGCTACAAACGCCAACCACGCTGTGCTAAAATTTGAACAGACAAAATCCGGGTTTGTTGCAAAAAGCGATTATGATAGCGATAAACTGGTGTTCTTTAGTGTCCCTTACGACGGGGGATTCAGTGCTTCAATCGATGGGGTTGCTGCACCGTTTGAAAAGGTTGACAACGGCTTAATTGCGATGAGAGTACCCTGTGGTGAACATCAGATTGAATTTACATACCACACGCCCGGTCTGAAGGAAGGCGTCACCATTTCGATAACCGGCCTTATTATCTGGATTCTATATGCGCTTGTATGCTATAATAAGGGCAAGAAAAAGGGTACGCCTGAATTACAGGAAGCCGAAGAAAGCACCGAAGCAGTAGAGTAATTCGAAAAGGGGCAACATCATGCCAAGACAGCAACCATCAAGTCCTAAAAAGAAGCGCAAGCAGCTCGACTTCGAGGATTGGTATGAGATTGCCAAGAAATACTATGAAGAGCACGGTGACCTCCTTGTACCTCGAATCTATGAGGATGAGGAAGGGCATAAGCTGGGCCGGTGGATTGAGCGGTTGAGAGCGGTCTATAATGGGAACCCGAAAATCAAAGTTGCGCTGACTCAGACAGGCATTGTGATGCTCGAGAAAATCGGCATGGTCTGGAAACTCGAAAGCCGATACCCATGGCCGGAATGGTATCTGCAATGCAGGCTATATTATGCAGCCAACGGTGACCTGCGCGTACCAAAAATGTACAAGAATGAGCAGTATGCGCTCGGTAACTGGATTGGCGAACAGCGAAAAAAATATAAAAAAGGAACGCTCAAACCCGAGCAAGTCGAAGCCCTCGAAAAAGTTGGCATGGTCTGGGAGCTTGTGGACCGAGATGTCTGGGAGAAACGTTACAATGATGCTTACGCTTACTACAACGAGCACGGCAATATAGATGTGTCGCCTAATGTGCTGACAGTAGGCAATATGTATCTGCGTGACTGGCTGATAGCGCAGAAGAGTTTATATCAAGAAACCAACTGCGAGACAGACCTTGACTGGGAGCGCCACGACCTGCTGGATGACATCGGAATGGACTGGGAAAAGCAGGTTGGCAGAAAATCTTACAGTTACGCATATCGAACGCAGAGGTATTATAACGAATTCGGCAACTTGGATGTGCCGGAGGATTATAATGACATGATGGGCGGCAATCTCCGCGAATGGGTAAAGCGTCAGTGGCGACTTTATCATCGCCCGACAACGGACAAGTCGGATGCCTACATAAGCAAGAAGAAAGAACTTGAAAACCTTGGCTTTGATTGGAGCTGCGAAGGTCGCTGGGATTGGGATGCCAAAGAAGCTACTTGGCTGCAAAACTACAACGGTATCAAAGCCTATGTGGATGCGAACGGATGCCTGCCTATTGGTGAGAGTGCTATTCCCTTGACGACTAGCGTAAACAGCGAATTCTGGATTGCTGCTCAGAAAGCTGCTATCCGAAACGGAATGATGAACGAAGATAAGCAGCAGATGCTTGCTTCAATCGGTGTTGTCTACGGCCAGTTTAAAAGGAGCGATGACTGGCAAGAAAACTATAACTTCGTTAAGGCATACTATGAGCAGCACAAGCAGCTGCCCGTCGGTGTCAATTCTCAGCAGATGAGTACCGGAAGCCTGTCCGGCTTTTGGATTGGTCTGCAGCGCAAAAAATTAAAGGACAACGCGCTGTCCGCCGAGAGAGTAAGCCTGCTGAAAGAAATCGGCATCGAATACGGGCAATTTGAAAACAGCTGGAACGCGAACTACAATGCGGTAAAAGCGTTCTTCGATGAACATCATCACTTGCCCGTACAGGATGCTTCGATTCTGCTTCCAAGCGGTATCCAATCTCGTAATTGGATTACCAACCAGAAGAAATTTCTCAAAGCAGGAAACGCTCCGGAGGACAGAGTAAAGCTTCTGAACGATATTGGTATTGTTGCCGAAGCGGATGCCCCGAAACCGTCTAAGAGTAAGAGCGAGAAGGTAAAGAAAGCCGCTCAGACCGGTTCCAAGCCGAGCCGTAAGGTATCTAAGAACCCTGCGGAAGACTGGCAGGAGTGCTATGATTTCGTAAAGCGTTGCTTAGAAGAGAGCGGTACACTCCCAACGGGAGAGAAGTCTACAACGATGCCTAATGGTGTGCAAACGAAGTCTTGGATTAAGCAGCAGCGTAAAGCATTAAAGGAATCCGGAATGCCAGCCGATAAAGAGGAACTTCTAAGTGCTATTGGCATTGTAGGCAATCTTATGGAACAGAACTGGATGCGTGACTACGAGTGCATAAAAGAGTATGTGGAAGAGCATCATCAGCTTCCTGTCTATAAAAACTCTTTCGAGTTGCCGGACGGAGGCCAGAGTGCGCAGTGGATTGCCAATCGGCGTACTCAGATGCGCAATGGCACGATGCCGGAAGAAAGAGTAAAGATGCTGGCAGACATCGGTATTGTCTATGGGAGGCTCGCCGATAATTGGAAAGAAAGCTACAATGCCATCAAAGCCTATCTTGACGAGCACGGAGAACTTCCGCTCAAAGAAGCGTCCATAACTTTGCCGACAGGTTCGCAGTCCCATTGGTGGATTCGGAATCAGACGCTCATGCTGCACCAAGGCCGACAGAGCGAAGACAAGGTCAAGCTGCTCAACGAAATCGGAATCGTGTAAAACAGATGACAAACCAAATATAGGACTTTCTATGTACATCGGGGAATTCGAAAAACGAATGGATGATGCTCTTGGCGAGGTAAAGCACCTGTTGGTACAATCCGGCTACTATGATAATCAGACTCTGGAAAACATCGACTGCGACAGGGATGACCCAGACGATGTGCAACGCTGGAATGAGCTCACGAACACGTCGAAGCTGCTCTTAAAGGCAGTTGACGACCCAAACTACCTACACCGCCCGATTGCCGGTACGAGCCGGTTGCACCTGGACACCAGCGGCAGATACGAGGAAGATTTCAACGAGTACACCTCTGGCTCTGGCATCGAGTTTTACTGGCGGATAATTGCAGCAAACCCTGCTGGGTGCGCTCCCGCGTAGAGGTCGATGACGATGGCAACTACTATATCGTTGGTCACAAGGGTCTCAATATGGACGGCTTGGAAACGAGAGCTAGAAAATAAGGAATATTGCTGAATAGTGCGAGGACCTCTGCTTTCGTGGCGGGGGTCCTTTTTTCCGTTCTGGACGATTTGCAGGTAACCGCTCAACCACAGCGTCAAGCAAAAATAAAACTGGAGCCAAACCCGGCTCCAGCAAACTTCAAATTTTCTTTTTGTAAACGTCAGGCAGCTTGTCCGACCACGGTGCATATATCGGAGTCAGAACCCCGCTTGCACGGACTGTTAGCCCCGCTTTCACGCGCTAAAGCCCCAACCTATGTATTGGAAACAAACGGATGACATAATAGGTCACTCTGTCTGAATGTTTAAGCCAGCCTCACCGGTGACCATGGCAGCAAAAAGCTCTGCCAGCGTTTTTATTGGCAGAGCAGAAGTCAATCGTCTAGTTCAGGTACAGGGATATCGTTTCTTTGCAATAGATCTCTGCATAATTTCTTTCACGATACGGTCACAGCCCTTAATAGCTCCCACCAGCACCAGCAGGTTGAACGCCAGTTGCTCTGCTTGCTTTTCAGAATGCTGCTAATATTGCGAATATAAGAACCTATTATGCGCTTACAAAAGCACGAACTTCTTGTACCGAAAGAGGCATGAAGAGTTCGTGCTTTTCTTCGTTTTTTGCAAGAGCTATCCAGCATGATCTGTTCGGCTTTCCCATTTTGGCTTGTTCACATTATCCAACAAGTATAATTGATTGCGTCGATAAAAGGAGTGCGGGAATAAAAGATTGAAATAAATACTGGAATATAATTCGATTGGAATTTCAACAAAGTTCGACAGAAAAAGAGTGAAAACGCGTTGAAATGGTTTACTTGAATGTTGTATTATAACTAATACAGATAAATGTAGTATGATACGAATCATTCAACTGGATGCGGATAGTAAATTAAATACAGTCAGTATGATGGCCACCTAAGAAGTCTTTTTTGGCTTCTCTGGTGGCCTTCTTTATAAACCACATGCGGGAATTGTGAAATTTATATTTATGATTCCCAAATCACCTAAGCGACGCAATCCATTGTAACTGAGGGGATAGGTGATTTTGTGGTGAAACTGCTTAGTTGCGCTCGGAGCAGGGGACCTCCTAGATGTGATTTGACCGAAACAATTCAAATCGCTATAGGAGGTCAAAATGACTGAATTAGAAATGTATGAACTTTGGTGCACACTTCGTTTATGGGCCAATTATAATCAGCTTAACCAGACGATAGAAAAAAACTGGCTTAGTAATTCGTTCAACAGCCATATCCTTGATTTGTTAGACAAAGAGGAAATTAAATACAGGTCAGAGAAACGTCTCCTTGGATATAGGAACAAGGGGAAAAGGCGACTTGCTGGTAATGCAAATCAGCCAATTATTATCAATATTGATGATGTGGCTGATGTCATTGATGTTCGTGCGGAAGATGAATTCGCTCGAGTAGAGCTTCTGGTATCATTGAAGCAGGAATTGGAAAGGCTCTCACCCAGAGAGCTAATGATTATTCGTACTTATTTGGATTATCCTATAGAGGTTGTGGCGAGGAAGCTTAAGGTTAGACCCAACACGATTTCTAAGGCACGAAGAAAAATTGCAAGAGAATTGAGAAAGAAGCTGGTTTGAGATGAAAAGGGAAGAACTGTGGACTCCATCTGCAAGGCGGTTTGAATGCCTGCTCAAGGCTGCGCAGAATGGCGACTATAACGCATACATGAGTTTGATGGCGAGGTTTTTTAAAGTAATGGATGGCAAGGCAAGGAATAACTACTTGCGCGATTATGAGATGTTTACGGCACTGGTTGAACGGGTCTCAGAAGGAATCTTTGGTTTCAGTTCTGAAGACGCGTATCAGCGTGAATTGAACAAGGAAAAACACCCGTCAAAGAAGCGGAAGAAGTTCGGACGCAGGTGATGATCTGAGCGTTAGGAGTTAATATTGATTCAAATGAAAATGGATTGCTGCAAGCGTAGCAATCCGTTTTTATTTGAATCAGTTGCGTTTTAAGCAAAATTTAAATCATGTACCAATTGACTGTTACATATACAATCTATCGATTTTTAGCCTCATTCACCTTATGAACAAGGGTGTATTTGTAAAATGTGCTGAATTTGTGTACTTGTATAATTAAAGTGAATCCGATTTGTTGATAAATGTCGAATTGTGTGTTATTATGTCAATGCATATAGTGGCAAAATATTGCGTTGGTAGACTGCTGAATTGTGCTAAGGATTTTCCATGAGTAATTTGTGGGAATGCCTTTTGCTGCTCAAAACTGCTTTCCCTGATTTCAATTGCAGTATTGAAAATAATATGTGCAAAGAAGAACGAGGAGTAAGAACATGACAAGATTTAGGCATGACTTGATTTTGCGGATGATAAAGCTGTTAGATGCTGTGCTTGTGACGATACCATTTGCAATGTGCTGGTACCTATACTATGCTAAGCGCGTTGCATCGCCGTACTATGCAATGGGCGATTACCTGGTCGTGGCACTGTTCTTTGTGCTGTTCATCATCTTTGGACGCGTTTATGACGCCTTTCTGATGTCGATGCAGAGTATCTCCGAAATTATCTACGAGCAATTTTTGGCGGCTGCGGTCAGCGATTTTATCATGTATGTCGTGATCTGGCTTTTGTCCAAGCACCTGCCAAACATTCTTCCTGGCGTGGCAGCTCTTGTGGGACAGGTTATTATGGCCTCAATTTGGGCTTATAACGCTCACCACGCCTACTTTAACACCTTCCCGCCGCAGGCCACAGCTGTTATTTATGATACCAGACGCGGTATGGAGCGGCTGATTGGTAAGTACGGTCTAGATGCCAAGTACAAAGTGCTCTCCACAGCTACGGCGGGGGAGTGCATCGAGAATCTTTCCATGCTGGACGGCATCAACACAGTGTTTTTGAGCGGCATCCACAGCCATGACCGGAATATTATTCTGAAATACTGTGTAGAAAACAACATTATGATTAGCTCCTATTAGGAAAACACACTGTCAAAGGGGTAT
>UMIP01013288.1_pt1 | contig 16916 bp, 7 predicted proteins | sample 1965751 | NCBI WGS metagenome assembly UMIP01 (sample SAMEA4836117, study PRJEB28245) | human gut metagenome | biome: gut microbiome; material: fecal sample | place: Denmark | collected 2008
CTCATACCACTGGTTAGTACCAGTCTGCAAGCACAGAAGTCCGTTCAGACACAACGGGTGGACAAACGTCCTAACATCATCCTCTTTATGGTAGATGACATGGGATGGCAGGACACTTCGCTCCCCTTCTGGACACAAAAGACAGACTACAATGAGCTGTATGAAACACCCAACATGGAACGACTTGCCAAACAGGGCATGATGTTCACACAAGCGTATGCGAGCAGTATCAGTTCTCCCACCCGATGCAGCCTCATCACCGGAACGAACGCGGCACGTCACCGAGTAACCAACTGGACACTGCAAAAGAATATAAAAACAGACCGTAAAGATAAAGTGCTGGAAGTACCAGACTGGAACTATAACGGAGTAAGTCAGGTGCCTGGCACCAACAATACATTCGTAGGAACTTCTTTCGTACAACTGCTGAAAGACAGCGGCTATCATACGATTCATTGCGGAAAGGCACATTTCGGCGCCATAGATACTCCGGGAGAAGACCCGCACCACTGGGGATTCGAAGTAAACATAGCCGGACACGCAGCCGGAGGACTTGCCAGCTATCTGGGAGAAGAAAATTATGGTCACAACAAAAACGGAAAACCGATATCGCTCATGGCCGTTCCCGGACTTGAGAAGTACTGGGGAACGGAAACCTTCGTTACCGAAGCATTAACCTTAGAAGCCATCAAAGCATTGAACAAAGCCAAGAAGTACAACCAACCCTTCTACCTGTATATGTCTCAATACGCCATCCATGTCCCATTGGACAAGGACAAACGTTTCTACGACAAATACAAGAAAAAAGGCATGACCGATCACGAAGCCGCTTATGCCACGCTGATAGAAGGTATGGATAAGAGTCTGGGTGATTTAATGGACTGGCTGGAAAAAAGCGGAGAAGCTGACAACACCATCATCATCTTTATGAGCGACAACGGAGGACTTGCCGCCGAATCATACTGGCGTGACGGCAAACTCCATACACAAAACCATCCACTGAATAGTGGTAAGGGCTCCACCTATGAAGGTGGCATCCGTGAGCCGATGATCGTCAGCTGGCCCGGTGTCGTAGCGCCTAACAGCAAATGCAATGATTATCTGCTGATAGAAGACTTTTATCCCACTATCCTCGAAATGGCAGGTATCAAAAAATACCAAACGGTTCAGCCTATCGATGGTATCAGTTTCCTGCCTCTGCTGAAACAAACCGGAAATCCTTCCAAAGGGCGCAGCCTCTTTTGGAACATGCCCAACAACTGGGGAAACGACGGTCCGGGAATCAACTTTAATTGTGCCGTACGCAATGGTGACTGGAAATTGATCTATTACTATGGCACAGGCAAAAAAGAGCTATTCAATATTCCCGATGATATAGGCGAAAGTCATGACCTCAGCACGCAACATCCGGATATTGTCAGACACCTTTCTAAAGAATTAGGAACCTATTTGAGAAAAGTAAATGCCCAGCGTCCGACTGTCAAAGCCACAGGTAAGCCCTGTCCTTGGCCGGATGAAATCGAATAGTTTTCAACTGTTTAGTCAGATATTTCATTTCCATGCCGTTTAGGGTAAGTTACCGCTAAACAAGCATTCTATTTGCCGAAACTTTCATTTTTATTAGTTATTTTATTTCGTAGTACCTAGGTGACGAATGTATTACCTAGGTGATTCAATTGTTCAACCTAGGTGATACGAAAGAAAAATAGAATAGCTATTGATTGTATCATAACCATTCTCGCATTATTTATCGTTACTTAGCAAAGTATATTACTGTAGAAATATTCCACACTCCCTGCCCCATTTTCCACACATTTCCCATACGTTTCCACACTATAGACAATGTACACAATCCACATATTTCACTTATAATCAACACATTAACAGCATACATCAGTCTTTGGCACACACTTTGACCTTTAATTAGCCGTTAGATAACGTAACAACCGATTCCCTAACACATAAGAGAGAATTGAAAATATATGTTTAATAATCATTAAAGCAAACGATTATGAAAAAATTAGTATTAGTAGTAGCAATGTTTATGTTTGTTTGTGGTGGTTCATTCCTTGTTAAGGCTCAGAACTCTGCAGAAGCTGCGACAGCCCTGACAGAAGTTAATGCAACAGCTATCGTTAATGATACAGTAATAAAAGATACTGTAACCAAGAGCGAGGAACCTGTTAAGACAGAACTGAGTGCACCGACCGCTATTGTCAACGATACAGTCGTTACTGACACTGCATCCAAAGACAAACCGGCTGAGCCTGTCAAGGAATAACCTTTCCAAAAACTCACGGAACATAGTCTGCCGAACAATAGTAAGCACACTACAAAAAAGCCATCCCTACTTCGTCTATTCCGGGGATGGCTTTTTTATTTTCTTATTTTCCCTGAACGGGAATCATTCAACTATCGGTTTTCACGTTCCAATACTGCTAACCGGGCATACAATTCAACCAATGCTCCCTGATGGAGTATTTCCCAACTGGTCTTGGTAGTCCCCCCTCTCAGATCATCGTCATTCAGCAAGTTGTTGCCCTGATGACAGCTACTGCTCCACGCATGAATCATTGACTTTTCGATATCATCGATATATTTACGGTCATTGTCTATAGAATAAAGTTCAAAGAATCCGCGGCACATGATCGTATTGAACCAGGCATGTCCCGGAGCAAGAATATTGAAAGTAAGGTTCAGCTCTTTGGAACGATAGGGCATAAACCATTTCTTATGACAGCTTTCAGCAATCGCATACGCTTCATCCAGATATTTCTGTTCGCCGGTAATCTTATATAAGAGACAGGCTGCCTGCAATGGTTGTCCGGAGTTGTAAGAATACTTGTTTTTTTCAAGGTCACCCGGCAAATTGGGATCATCCTTATTCGGACGCACATTGTCATAAAATAAATGGTCGGACTTATCTTGCAATACATCGAGCATATAGTCGTAACATTTGATCGCCCAGTCCAGATATTCCTGTTCCTGAGTTGCCTGATACATCTTACAGCCCATCACAGCAGTAGGTCCGGTAGAGCAAGAGTGCTTGCTGGTAGTATGTTCGTTCAACTCTTTCCAGTGCACGCCTCCTCCACAGGTCTCATCCCAACCGTGATCAATCAGGTAGCGCCACACCACCTTTGCCTGTGTCAGATAACGCATCTCTTTCGTTTCCATGTACCAGTCGACCATATCGAGCCCGATCCATACATTATCATCGTAAAAACGTTCGTTACCGGCAGCCGGGTAGCAGGAATAAGCCAAAATTCCATGATCCAACTGGCAGAAATACTGTATTCCTTTGAACATCATATCATCCATTGCACCGTAAAGATTCTCCACTTCGCTCTCTTTGGTTGCATCACGCATAGCGACAAATGCCGAAAGACCGCCACCTTGTCCCCAAACTAACGCATCACCATCCCAATAACCTTTTCCATCATAAGGATAATTACCACGCCAGCAGCTTCTGGAACTCTTGCCGAAATAATATCCAATGACAGAAGTCATGTAAGAATGTGCACGGTCCAGCATCTCCGGCAGTTTCAGTTCCGGCTCATCCACCTTTTCATGATAAGGCATCATAATACGGCTTTCGGGTACCGATCGCTTGCCGGCTTTACTGATAGCTACGGCAGAAACTTCGTAAGTAGCAAAATAAGGAACTTTCAACAGATATTCCTGTGTAACATCACGTTCTACCTGTATGATGATATGTCCCGGTGAGAAGTCGGTAGCACGAGACAAGCTCGTTTCCACGTCCCTGTAAGAGAGTTCTACCATATCCACGTCGCGATTACTGGGATTGGTCCATTTCACCAGAAGTTCATTCTCATTATTGGTAGCTTCTACGGAAAATGAACCTACCGGAGAAATATTGCCACTGACCGGATCATTCTGTTCTGAGTTTGACTGATCATCATCACTACAAGATGGAAGTAATGCCAAAGCCAAGAGGTTCAATATAAACAGTTTGAATATTGCTTTCATTTTTCTTCAAATTTAGAGATTACTTAAAAGGTACTTCGATAGGAGCTTCCCCGAATCTGCTCATTGGGAATTCCGTAGCATTCCAACTATCGTACTTAGAGATATGCATTAATAATTCATGGTCGGAATTAGTGCCATCCTCAATATAAGCAACCGGTGCACCGGCTGAGAAATCCCAGCGAGCCAATAATCCTTCCGGATTGACTTCTTCAAGATTCCATGCGTTAGCCTTTAACTGTTCTTCCGTACGACAAACATACCATATACGTGCTTCGAGTATAGCACCATCAAGGAAACGTCTATTGTCACTAGCTTTTCCGATAGATACTCTTCCACCATCATTGCCTGCACAAAGGTCTATCTCAGAGTAATCTATATCCGTTTTATGAGTATCAGTCCACTGAAGTTGTTTACCATTAATATAAAGCTTGTACTTTTCATTATAGTCATCTTTTCCTTTCGAACAATCCACAACCAAGGCTATATGCGTCCATGCTCCAAGTTCGAAAGCTCCATGTCCTGTTCTAAGTTTAAGTTTATCACTTATACCGACAAGTTCCATCTGTCTGCCCTTATTGTTTTCCCAATCGCCACCACGAAGAATGAAATAGCCTTCCTTACCTATGAAAGTCTGTAACCAGTTCGTTCCATCAATACGAGTTACCAACTCCCAGGTCATCTTTTTCAATTTGAAATCATTAGTAGCAGCCTTGATGCTTTCTAATCCATCACCGGTCATCTCACCAAAGTGAGTCCAAACTGCATAATCTCTGCCTAAATTCATATACCAACGCTTTTCCGGCGCTATTACTACATGAATAGGTTGGGATATCTGTTTCTTGGCATCGATTAAAGTAAACGAAGTTTCTCCTGCCTTTCTTCCGGTAACAGTCACGATATTACCATAAACTTCCAGACGAATTATTTTCGAGTCACCAGCATCGTGAATCTGATATTCTCCATTCCCTGTAAGAATCTTCACTTGCCGAGAACCTTGATTAGCATTAATCAACACACCCTTTTCATCAGCATCAGTCGTTATCTGCTTAGGAGCAATCACATTCAGATTGACAAAAGCTTCTTTTCCTTTCCGATCCGTTATCTTAACTTCTGCATTTCCCTGTGCGATACCTTTCACTATAAATGATTCCGAATCTTCAAGTGTAGACTGATCGACCTCAATACAATTATTTTCGTCGACCACTTCCAATGAATAACCTCCATTTCCTGTATAGATTTTGACTATAGCCTCATCTGCGCCTTCCACTTGCGAATAAAGTGTAAATAATGTCTTATTCAGTTTCAATTCGAACTCTGCTGCCGTATTAACCAAAATTTTAGCACGTTGGTAGTATTTATCTCTCACATACACTACTCCCTGAGCATTATTTTGCCCTTCTACAGCTGTCAGTGTCACCAGATCGCCATCCACTTCCGCCGTTACCACTTCTTCGTTTGCCGAAGTTACCACATATTCGCCATTACCTGACGTTATTTTTACAGTTCTGGTATCCCCCTGTGCAATACTGATTTCACTGGCGTCAACTTTCAATTCCACCAGGTCTTGGGGTATCTCATTATTTTTGTTATCGTTATCATCGCTACATGCACAAAGACAAAGCAATGACGCGAAAACGAAATATTTCATTACTTTCATATATATATTATAACTAAGGTAAATTACTCTTCTACATCTACATTAGGATATTCCACTCTCAACACATCTCTTGACATAGAGAAAGATCCTTCGAATGTCATTCGCAAATCTTCACTCTGAGTTTTATCCAGATACTCATAAGCAAGCTCAACGGTGGTAATCTCAGTATAATATCGCTGGTCGTTATAATTATAAGTATATTTACGACTGAGTTTACTATTATACGACTTAAACTCTAAGCTACCTACCTCACTTGATAATGTAATACCTCCCCATTCATCGCGCTTTATTTCAACCACATAGTTCAAATAGTCTGGGGTATTTGCACGAGTTTTCTCACCAACAAACATATAGCAAATATCATTGTTAATTGCATAAAGCTGTGTACTGGTAATCTCAGTCGTATATGTAGTTCCTTGCTGCGTAATAATACCTTTTCCACTATACGTACCAGAATAATCATTTTTAAACCCGATATGTGCCAGCACTTTGGTATATTTGTTCTGCCCCATAGGTTCACCAGTCGAAGAAGTGATGCGAAGTGGAAGTACATAATCATCATACAAGCTTCCTAATTCCTCTATCTTGTTCAAATCGATTTTAATAGCAGCCGTCGCATTCAGCTCCCCACTCGGAATAGTCCATGAGTCTGCATCAAATGTATAAGTACCTGCCGGCAATATCTTATAGTATAAGTCCGACTGATTTTTATATTTCTCCCAATTATATTTCTGTAATGTATCAGGGTCTATCTCCATGGTCAGACAAATGTCCTTGTCGTTAGCAGAAGTGCCATTCACACCAAAATAAATCGGAAGTATAGTCGTATTATCCTCAGCCACTTCTAAAGCATAATCTTGCCATCCATTGTGGACAATATACGAGTTCTTCTGAAACAATTCGTCTTCCAGTCCGTCACATGAGGAGATTCCTAACATCATCGAAATCAGCAGGCATCCCACGATTCCATATATATATCTTTTTTGTTTCATAACATGCTAAATTTAGTAAGTATTACCATCCGGGATTCTGTGTCATATTTACATTGCGTTTCAGTTCATAAGTGGGGAAAGGCCACAAATACATCCTTTGTTCAAACACCTTATGCACCGAAGTGATAATAGTCGGCTTGTAAAAATCAGCTACACGCTTTTCGTCATCACTGATATTTATGTTGCATCCTTGCAACAACTGGTTTTCTTCTGTCATCGCGTCTTTCCAACGTCGTAAATCAAAATAACGCATACTGTTTTCTCCCAATAACTCAATCTGACGCTCTCTCTTCAGTTTCACACGGAAATCATTCGGATTATTATAGGTCTCATCAGTATAGTCAGGTACTCCGGCACGCATACGGATACGCTTTATAGCATACCGCATTTCATCGACATTACGCTGAATTTCAACATCAGCTCCTGTATAAGTCGTCAGATGATATACTTGTCCGGAAGTCAGCTCATTCAAAGCTTCAGCATAAATCAACAGTATTTCACCATAACGTATTGTCATCTCTGTCTTATCAACGAGATATCCGCCTTCCGTTCTCGAATCTTCCGAATTATAAAACTTCTTTAAAGTAATTCCCGTCAAAGGGCATTCTTCCTTAAATCCCTGCTTACCATCGTTCAAACCACGATAATAAAATATTTGTTTATCACGATAATCGGACTCGGAAGCACTGGAAGCTTCCCAAACTGATCCGTTATAAGCAATCGATGCGTAGAAACGAGGTTCACGATTATTATACATCAGATTAACTTTAGCCGGTAAGAATGGATTTTCTGCGGCATAAGCCTGTGTTGTAAAACCTTCTGTCACATAGTCATTCGTACTAGCAGCCTCTGTAATTGAACGTCCATCATTCATTGCATAAGCATTGACTTGCTTTTGTGTAACTGCCAAACGATTATTTCCTCTCAATGTTTTAGGAGTCGACTGATACACCCAGTCATTAATATGCGCAGTTCCTTCCCTTGTTCTGGTAAATATCAACTCAGGATTTTTCGATCCAAGTATCGTACCATCAAAAATTGATTTATAAGAAAGCAACGGATCGACATCTGCCCAACCTTCCGGATAGTTCTTGTCCGAATAAAGTTCATTATAAGGTGGACGCTGAGAAGGTAAAACCGTAGCTTTCGGAGCTATAACATAAAGTTCATACAAATTGCTCGCCTTAGCCAATTCAATCACATCCTTAGCTGCAGCTGCCGCTTTCGCCCATTTAGTCTCATCATAAGTTTGAGATACCAATTGATTTCCATAGCAATCTTTCACATCAAAAAAGTCGATATTTCCATTGAAAAGCGGACTGGCAGCATAAAGCAAAACTCTGGCACGAAGCCCTAATGCAGCACCACGGGTGGGACGTCCCAAATTGTTGACTGTCCTTTTGATTGGCAGCGAGCGGGCAGTCTCAGCCAATTCTGCGTCTATAAAATCAACCACATTATCAAAAGGTTCACGGGGTAATGACAGTTCCTCATAGGAAAGATTCACATCCAACCCTTCTGTCGGGATTAAAGGCACCGGGCCATAAACACGTATTAATGCCCAGTAACAATAAGCGCGTAGGAAACGTGCCTGTCCCTTCAAATCCGTTTTTTCATCCATCGTCAATTCCGGACAACGATCTACATTATCTATAAAAGTAGACGCTTTACGGATTCCCTCATAATATTTCCACAAGCGTGAGTTATTTCTATCATCATCACTAAGCTGATGGTCGGCACTGTAATTTCCTTCCACATACTCTTTCATATCCGGATGATAAAGATCATCGCTTGCCCAGCGAAACGGTTCGCGATACTCACCAATATTATCCATTACACTATATGCACTTGACAGCCATCCTTCTACATACACCCGCTTGGAAAAAGCAGAATCTAATGATACCTGATCATAAAAATATTTATCCACATTGATATAATCGGTACATGCAGTAAATAAAAACGTACCTAAGGACAACAATATGGTATATAATAATTTCTTCATAATTCGACATTTTAAAATTAAAAGCTAAATTGGAGATAGCATGAGAATGTTTTATTGATTGGGTAGTTACTTCCATCTTCTCTAGTTCCTTCCGGATCCCACCATTTGAATGGAGCCCAAGTCAATAAGTTCTGTCCGATAAATCCAATACGTAAGTTGTTTACATAGAATTTCCGTGTCCATAACTGAGGAAAATCATAAGATAGTTCTACATTTCTCAAACGCAGATATTTTCTGTCGTGCAACCAGAATGTAGAAGCCCGATTATTCATATTATTATTGCCATACGTCAAACGTGGCCAATCGGCATTCGGATTTTCCGTAGCTTCTGTTCCCGAAATTTCTTTTGGAATCCAACGATTCCCCTCTACCATAACTTGCAGAATATTACCGGTACGACCATCATGGAAAGCATGCGGTCCGTTACCTCCCACAAAAAAGTCACATTTTCCTGTTCCCTGTAATAACATACTGAGATTCCAGTTTTTCCAGTTTGCACTCAGACCAATACCATATTGAAGTCCTGGTTGCTGTCTGTATCCCAAAGGCACAATGTCATCATCATTAATGATTCCGTCTCCGTTTACATCCTTGTACTTTATATCACCCGGAAGGACTGCTTTATTTGCCAATCCTGCCTGTGATGGACTACGGTCTATATCTTCCTGATCCTTAAACAGTCCCAAGGCAATAAAACCGCGACTTTGATTCAACTGAAAACCTTTATCCATTTTATACCACAACTCATTAGCAGCCTCATCCTTATCAAGGATATCAGTAGTCTGATAAGTAAAATTAGCTCGGAGTTGTAGATTTACCTGACCAATTTGCTGAGTGAAAGCTATATTACCATCCCATCCGAAAGATTTCATTTTACCCACATTTGCCATTGGAGTCTGGTCAGCAAGTCCGGTCGTTAATGGCATTTGGTTACGCTGCATAAAAATATCATCACGTTTATCCACAAAATAGTCTACAGCTCCTGTGAATTTCCCATTGAGAACGCTGAAATCAACTCCTATATCATACTTTTTGGCTACCTCCCATGTCAAATTCGGAGTTCCTAAAGTTTTAATACGATAAGCTTGTACTCTATTAGTTCTAAATTCACCAAAATAATAAGAACCTCCCTCATCCGTACTTACCAAAGAAATATAGGGAAAACGACGCCCTTGCAATTCATCATTACCCACCTCACCATAAGAAGCTCTGATTTTGAACATATCCAACCAAGGAGCGGCCTTCTTTATAAACGATTCTTCCGAAACGACCCATCCGGCAGATACGGCAGGGAAAAAGCCAAATTGTTTACCACTCTCAAAGTTTTCCGAACCAGTATATCCCCAGTTAAATTCAGCCATGTATCTATCTTTAAAAGCATACGTAAAGCGGCCAGAATAAGCTAAATTACGGTGTGGTATCGACCCTATCAAATCACTCTCATCAAAGTTTATATCTGAAGTTTCCTGTTGATAAACCATGGCAAACGCACCAACACGATGTTTCTGTGCAAACAGTCGACTATAGTCTAATGACGCTTGCAAATAATAGCGTTTGTCCCCACTCACCTCTTTTCTTTGACTCATTGCGGAAGCATTCTGCAATCTTTTCAAAACCAACTGGCCTTTCTCATCCCGATAGGACTCTGCTTCCCAAAGTTCTTCTTCCTTAGAACGAACTATCGTATTTTTGTTATATGTATCAAATGCAAAGACCCCGGAGAATTTCAACCCCTCTGTAATAAACTTTAAGTCTTGTTCCAAAGCCACACTAGTTTCAATCTTATTCTCCCAAATGGTGCGGTACCCCGTTTGCGTCATCCGATATTCTGGAGTTTTTGCCCCATTCACACTTGCCCACTGACCAGAAGACCATTTACGCGGTGACGAAAGCGGAGTAAAAGCAGCAAAAGATTCCCAAATATCTCCCGAACTGCTAGAAGGAGAATTGCGATTTACCAGCCATCCACCGACATTTACTTTCAAAACAGTTGTACGAGTCAGATTCATATCTACATTAGCGCGATAGTTATAACGTTCGTATGTAGAATTTGTATTATATTTATTTTCTGAACTGGAAGTTCGATAACGTCCGTCTTCACTTGTATATTGCCCCGATACGAAATAACGTACATTATCACTACCTCCTGAAAAACTTATATTCGCATAATAACTCGGTGCGCCACTTTTCAACATCAAATCTCTCCAGTCTATATTCGGATATAAATCTGAATCGAGCCCGTGTTGAATAATAGACATTTCTTCGTCAGTATATAATGGAGACTCATAACGTCCTACTCTCGCTTCATTTGCTAAACGCGCCCAATCATAAGCACTGGCATATTCAGGCACTTTTACAGGAGTATTCCAGTTGAAGCCTGCCTTCACATTTATCTTTACTTTTCCTTTTTCGCCGCGCTTGGTAGTAATCAGAACCACTCCATTTGCACCACGCTGTCCGTAAATAGCAGTAGCCGACGCATCTTTCAAAACAGAAAATGATTCAATATCTTCTACCGGAATCTCATTAAAGCTACGTTCAACACCATCTACGAGAATCAAAGCACCCGATTTTGCACCAAACGTACTCATACCACGAATCCAAAACTCAGACATATTTTCACCCGGTTCACCGCTACTCTGCATAGCTATAATACCAGGTACAACACCAGCTAACGCATTGGAAAGATTAGCACCCGGAGCATTCAGCTGTTTGATATCAACATTAGTAATAGCTCCTGTCAGTGTCTTCTTTTTCTGAACACCGCTAGATGTTATCACAACCTCATCGATCTTTGTATTATCTTCTACAATCTTTATCTTTAAATTGTTTCGATCTTTAATGGATAATACAGGAATCTCAACTGTCTGGTAACCAATGAAAGTCACCTGAATCACATCATAGGGCCCCACTTTAATAGAAAACTCTCCATCAAGATTAGTAACCGTACCCACACCCGGCTGATTTTTAGCAATAATCGACGCACCGGCAACAGGACCAAGATTATCTTCTACTACACCCTTGATTACAAATTCTTGCTTGTTCGTTTGTGCCCATGCAGTATTTGGCACAAACAGCATTACCATCAAGAGTAATACGATATATTTTTGAATATTATTCATGGATAATTCTTTTAATAAATTATTTATTCTACTGTCACACGACGAATGACATGGTTATCACGGTCAGCCACATATATTGAGTTATCCGGATACACCGTTACACATTCCGGCTGATTGAATTTTGCCTCTTCTGGCAGTCCGTCTCCAAAACCACTTTGCTCCGGTCGCCCGGCATATAAAGTAGCAGAACCTGCAGGAGTAATTTTCCGAATGATATGGTTATTACGTTCAGGTACAAACATATTGCCATCCTCATCAAATGCCATTTGTTCCGGCTTGTTCAAACGCACAGTAGCTCCTGTCCCATTTACATAACCACTCTCGTCCCATGCTCCCACAAAAAGAACCGGTACACCGAAAGTACGAGTAGAAGCATCATAAGGAACCTGATAGATACAATGACGATTACACACCGCTACATAAAGAATAGTACCTTCGGAGTTAAAAGTCATGCGGGTTTCTATTTCCATTGCATTGTTTATTCTGAAAAGAGGAGTGAAATCCTCATACTCCGGACCATCATAACGATAGATATAACCAGTTCCTTTATTGCAAAAGAATACTTCTCCTGTTTTCGGATGTACGGCAAGCCCTGTAGTTCCGACTTTCTTTGCTCTACAAAGTCCTCTTACATCCACAAAACCACCTTCTCGTGTCACATAAATAATGTTGAAGTCTGTTTTCGTATTTTCCTCATCTGTATATGAATACTGAGAAATATACAGTGTATCCTGATCCGGACTGAAAGCCAAACATGTAGGCGATTGGAACGGACCGCTAGAACACTGCACCAATGTTTCCACTTCACCGTTACGAGCACGGCGCAAAGCACCATTCTGTGTCTGACCACGACCTTCATCTACAAAAAATACCGTTCCGTCTTTATCAGTCAGCAAGAACCACGTCCTTTGCAGCTTAGAATTAGCATAGCTACCATCTTCACGGCCATTCATACCGTGTTGTCCCACCATAGTCGTCACATTACGTTTAAACTGATAACGGAATTTTGTCTCAGAAGCATACTCTTCTATATTATCGTCTTTACCTATAAACAGACGAACATAGCCTGTATCTGCACGTGCAGGGACAATGGCATAGATTACCTCATCGTCCATTCCTACAATAGCCGCTTCCTTATTATTAACAGTAACTTTCACATAATTGGGATCCGAACCAAAATTCTTTCCGCGGATAATCAATTGGGTGCCAATACCACCACTGTCAGGAGAGAAACTTTCAAACACTGATGGTGCATTCAAATCAGGAGGAAAAGTTTTACTTTGATTTATTGGGGTCAAATCATTGTTACACCCCCAAAATACAGACATCCCTATAAATAAAGATAATCCGATTTCAAGCTTGCGCTTCTTTAATAATTCAATTTTCATAAGTTATTAAATTTAATTCAAACAAAAAAAATAAAAGATAAAGGAAAACACTACATACAAAAAGATAAGATGAGTGGAGGAGGATCGTGTGGTTGATTCATAGTTCTCAAGATATTTAGTTATACAAATTATATATTCTTGCTTTTCTAATGCAGCAGCAAAATTAGTATGTTTGCCAGATTTCTTATATTTCGACCATTATCTTTTGCTTCACACGGCAGGGATATTTACTATTTTGGCATGATTTGATAATATTTCTACCTCAATTAAAGAATCAAAATCCTCGCCAATAAAACAGAGATTAAATCAACAGGAATGATGAAAAGGCATTATGCCTCATATTTACCTTTCTGGCACCAACGTTTACTACAGACGTTTCAGGCTTTTCACCCTTCCTTTCCAACAGAACAGGAGACATATTATCATCCGGTCTACTTCCGGACTTCCTCCAAGTTTTTCATTCGGAATTCTTTTGGCGTACATCCATACTTTTCACGAAATACTTTAAAGAAAGTAACCTTATTTGAGAAGCCCGATTCAAAGACTATTTCATCAATCGTCTTCTGGGTCTTCAACAATAAATCCTTGGCCACATGCAAACGACACTCCTTTATCAAAATCGTAGGACTTTCTTCACCAATTTCTTCCATTTTCCGGTAAAGGCTGCGGACACTGATTGCCAAATGATCGGCTATAAAACGAGGAGTCAGTTCTTTTTCCTGAATATGGTCATTGATTATCTTCAAAACAGATTGCTGGAATTTCTTTGATTCTTTATGTGTCAGTTTTCCGTCCGTTTTTTCAAAAGAACTGATCGCTGAACTGAAATAGTCTTTCAGCACTTCCTTACGCTCTAGCATCTGGCAGACGGAAATGCGAAGATATTCCGCATTAAACGGTTTGGTGATATACATCTCTGCCCCTGCAGAAAGTGCAGCCATCTGCTGCTCCATTTCATGCCGTCCGGATACCATGATAATAGGAATGTGAGCCGTTTCTTTCACTGATTTAATTCGCTTCGTCAGTTCAATGCCTCCAATTCCCGGCATCATGACATCACAGATAATCACATTGGGATAGACTTCATTCATGACCTGTTCAATCCGCTCCGGATCTTGCAAAGTAACCACATTGAAATCGTTAGAGAAGATTTCACCAATGAACCACAACATTTCCAGTTCATCATCGATAACCAGTAGCGTTGGCCTCATCTTGTCAAATTCATAGTGAGGAAGTTTCAAGGCAAGTTGCGACTCTATCTTAGGGATATACTCCGAAGTTATTCGTTTAGAAGATGATACACCAGTGCTCACTTTCAATGGAGGTAATGACAACGTAAACAAAACCCAGCCGTCAGGAGTATTTTCCACTTTCAACGTTCCATTCAGCAGTTGGGCCATATTGTAAGAGATAGCAAGCCCCAGACCATTGCGGGAGAAGTTCTTTTCATCCTGATTTTCAAAGCTATCCAAAATAGCATAACGGTTGAATACATACTGGAAGTCTTCTTCCTTGATTGTACTTCCCTCATTGGCAACCCGGAGGACCAGCAGGTTTTCATCATTGGTATCCACTTCTATTTTAATACTTTTCCCATCCGGGGTGTATTTGAAAGCATTGGATATCAGATTGATAATAATGGTATTCAGAAAACCTTTGTCTGAGTTCCAGGAAACTTGCTCCGGTATCTTACTCAAGAAAGTGATATTTCGGGATTTAGCCATATCAACAAAGATCTTTGCCGTATTTTTCATTAAAGAAGATACATTCAAAGTCTCTATACGCACTTCCCGATTCCCCGTTTCGATACGGCGGAACTCGATCAGTTCGTGAATCAAGTTATTCAAGCGTTCCGCATTCGTCTGAATCATCTGAACGTAATCAATGACAAATTTGCTGAGTCCTTTCGATGACAGAATACGCCCGCAAGGACCATAGATAAGGGTCAATGGAGTACAAAATTCATGAGCTATGTTAGTGAAGAAACGAAGTTTCGACTCAAATACATTCTTTTGATGGCGCTGCTCTATTTCATTGAGCAGTTCCTGCTTTTTCCGCTTAGTACGGAGGATAAATGAGCGTACCAGCAGAGTGACCATCAGCAGCAGACATAAAGTATAAATAAGATATGCCCACCAAGAAGCATACCACGGGTCACCTATCCGGATTAACAAAGAATAGACATCACTCTCTTTATCAAATACACTATTGTAGTATTTCACCAATAAGGTATATTCGCCGGGAGCCATATTCGTAAAGGAGACAGAACTTTCTTTTCCATTATTGATCCATTGGTCACTCAAGCCTTTTAACTTATAGGAATAGGTACAGTTATTTCCGGTCAAGTAATCGACAGAAGTGAATGAAACTGCAAAGAAGTTCTGGTCATATTTCAGGTTCAACACTTCATTCTCCTTTTCCCGGGTGATGAATTCTCCCAGATTGTATTGTTCTCCAAAGATAGAGAGTTTATCAAAATAAATGGGAGGCATATAAAGCTGTTCGGGACGTCCGTCTGCCTGAATGGCTACAAATCCGTTGATTCCTCCAAAGAACAAGGTGCCTGTTTGCGGATCTCTGTAAGAAGCACCATCACTAAATTCAACAACTTTAAGCCCGTCACCAAAACCATAAGAACGGAATACATCTCTTTTGGTATCAAAATTAATCAAGCCTTGATTTGTACTCAGCCAGAAGTTATCAGGTGAGTGCCTCAGAATGGCATGAATAGTACTATTCAGAAAACCGTCTTTCGCATTAAACAGTTTATAAGAGTTTTCTGAAGTATACTTGATTACTCCATAAGTAGTACCGATCAAATAATTGTTTGCGTCATCTTTAACAATGGGCACTACCTTGTTCAGATTCATATTCTCATACTTATGAGTGGTCAACGGCTCCAATCCATTACTGATTTCATTGAAACGAAATACTCCAGACCCCATATTGCCGAATAGTAACCCCAAGCTGTCTCCTTTGCAAATGGTAAAGAAACAATTGGAACCGAACTCTCCGGCATTAGCCACATAGCGCTGCATATTTTCAAGAACCGGATGGTCCGGTGTGCCTCCGATACGCGCTCTTACTATTCCCATTCCCACACTAGCCAACCACAATTCCGAATCTTCCGTTTCATAAATATCATGTATATATTTAATCTCCTCGTTATCAATCCAGAGAGGAATTTTCTTAATACGTCGTTCACGATACGAATAAAAATTCAATCCTTCCTCATCACCAATCCATAGTAAGTTACGGTTACTTCCCTTGATACAATAGACCGCATTGCTACCCAAACCACTGTTAGATATTGTCAAGACCTCCGAACGGCAGTCTGAAATATCCTTATCTACCTCATAATCATAGATCTTAAGTATACCATTTCCTTTAGTGCCGATCCAGAAAGTACGTTCTTTGTCAAGCAACAGCGCACGCACGGGACGTTCTATCTTTTCGGTATAGTTACTCAACACAACCGACTTTATAGAATAAAGAGGATTCGAATAAAGATAAACACCCTGCCCATCTGTAGCTATCCAGATAAGATCCTGAAAGCGATCTTTCACCAAGCTGAACACTCCGCTGTTTATAGGTAACGGCTGAATCTGATATTCATTGCTGCCTTTTGGCTTTTCCAATATAAGAACACCATCAATCATTAATCCGACAAAGAAGCTATCATGATATTTAATAATCGTGGAAATTCTGTCATGTGCCTGTATTTTCGTCCCCAAATTAACAACAAACTCTTTCTGCTTGCTTTCA
>UMIP01026355.1_pt1 | contig 16622 bp, 17 predicted proteins | sample 1965751 | NCBI WGS metagenome assembly UMIP01 (sample SAMEA4836117, study PRJEB28245) | human gut metagenome | biome: gut microbiome; material: fecal sample | place: Denmark | collected 2008
GCTGTGAGAGACGCCATTCAGGGCGGCGATCCTCTGGCTGGAGACGCCCCACGTCTTGCCGTTCCATGATGCCATGACGGCCATGTCTATCCCTCCTTACTGCGGGCCAGAAGTGCTGCCTCCCATGCTGTCGGTGTGGGTGTGGCCGGTCAGGCTGATGCCCGTGGCGGTCACGTCTGCCGACGGGACGCTGATGCCCTTGTCCTGCATCGTGAGCGCGCCCTTCTTGACGGTGATGTCGCCCGGGACGATACCGTCCCACTCTCCGTCCATGCGGGAGAGGATGATGCCAGTGCCGTCCTCGAACATGGCGTAGGCGACTTCTGTGCCGGGGGTCAGGTTTCCCATTTCCCCGCGCAGATACCACGGGATCGTCAGCGGTCGCGTGACCATGCTGTCGGCTGTGCTCGGGAGCACTCTGGCCGTGGTTTTGTCGCCGTTCCTGTCGGCCTTTCCCTCCACGCTGGAGATCTTGCCCTTCTGGATCATTTGGTTGTTGCTGTTCATCAATATCCCTCCAGTGGCTTGCGGAGGTATAGCTTGCTCCGCGTCTTGACGTAGTCGTGCCGGATCCGGCTGATGAAGGCTGTGCCGTCCCACGACTTAACGCCCTCGGTCGCCAGCGTGACCACAGATCCCGCCGCATAGTCTCGCAGCAGCGAGCCCGTCCAGAGGGTGCCGACGGTCGCGTTTTTGTTGGCGTCCCGGAGGAGGCCCTTGGCGAAGCGGTCGGCCTCGCTCTGGTCAGTCATGCGGAAGGGTAGGATCCGGCGCAGCACCTTGTCGCCGCCGTTCGGGGCTGCGAAGGTGCCGGTCAGGCCGCCGTTGACGGCTTCGGCCGAGCCGTAGGCGTTGGTGCCCTCGTCGCGGTACTCGAAGTCATTGGCCGGGGTGATGGTGATGGTGTCGACGGGCTGCTGGCTTTCCATGTGCGCCTCGTCGTAGACGACCAGTTTGCCGTCATACACCAGAAACGCCGCGCCCTCGAGGGTGCAGCGGTTTTGAAAAAATGCGAAGTCTGCGAGGTTGTTCTGCTCGACGTAGTCGTAGGTCTGGTCGGTGATCCCGTATGTCTCGAGCGTCAGGCTGTGGCGGCCGGCGATCTCCTGAGCCAGTTGCAGGAACTTGACCTTTTCCCACGATTTGCTCCGCTTATCCTTCGCAGACTGCGGGATGGAATAGGCCCGCAGGGTGATGATGCCGGACTCGGGGACGACGCTCTCGACGAACATTTTGCCCGTCTTGGCAGCGCCGTCCTCGATGGCGATGGTGTCGCCCTTCTTGGGGTTCCACGAGTCCCACAGCTCGCGGGTGTCGTTGAGCTTGAGCAGCAGCTCGTCGCTCTGCTTTTCGGCGTACATATCGTGATAGCAGCGGTGGACGCTGATGTCCGGGTAGATGTCGACGCCTTCGTATAGGATCTTCACGGCGTCACCTCCTCCACGGCGGCAGGGTCTCCGGCGTTTCCACGGTCTCGACGATCGGGATCCGCACGGACTCGCCGCCCTCGAAGATCAGCACGTCGCTGAGGTCGGGGTTGGCTGCGATGATGGTGCTTGCCATGCGCTCCTCGTTGTAGGCGACGAGCGCGATGCTGTCGAACGTGTCGCCGCCCTGTGCCACATAATCAATAAAGCCGACTGTCTGCTGTGACATAAGCGCCGCCCTCCCTTCTGCTGAGTGCCTCGAGAATGAAGTCGATGAACTCCGGCTCGAGGTCGCGGAGCTTTCGGATCAGTGCGTCCTCGTCAGTGTCGCCCTCGACCTTGATCTGCGGAGAGAAGGACAGGCCACTCAGATCGTAGACCACAGCAGTGCCGGAGCCGCCGCTGAGCAGCTCGTAGTCGCTTTCGCCGTCAGATGCCCCGAGCATCCGGCCCGCCTCTGCCCAGTAGGACAGGTTTTGCGAACGGTATGCAGGGTTGAAACTGATGACCGCCTCGGTCGGGTAGCGTGGATCCTCGCCGGCGATGGACGGCCCTCTTGTGAAGCCGCCGGTCGCATAGCCAGAGACAGACGCGCTGCCGCCTCCACCTCCGAACAGGCCGGCGATCTTGGAGATGACGCCGGAGCCGAAGCTGACGATCTTCGATACCCAGCCGACAATCGTGCCGAGCACGCTGGCGATGGGTTCCAGAATAGACAGCAGCGGAGTCAGCAGTGGGGTGATGGCGCCGATCAGGCTCAGGATCGGGGGGAGTAGCGCCTGAACGAGCTGCATCAGGGGATCAAGCAGCGGCATGATGACGCTGTTGACGATTTGCAGAGCCACTTCCAGCAGCGGGGTGATGACCGGCAGCAGGCTCGAGATGATGCTCACCAGCACAGGCAGCACGGCGCTGACGATCTGCGTGATGATCGGGAGCACGGTGGCGAGCAGGCTGGCAATAGGCGGCAGGATAGCGGAGACGATCTGCATGAGTGGCGGGAGGAGCGTCTGCACGAGGTTGAGAAGTGGCGGGAGCAGAGTGCTCATTAGCTGCGTCAGAACGGGCAGAAGGTCGGCCGCGAGCTGAGAGATCAGGGGCAGAACGTCCTCGAGGGCGTCGGCCGCGCCGGTCAGGAACTCGTCGACAAACGGAGCCGCAGCCTCGACCGCCTTGGAGATGGCCGGAGTGATCTGCTCCATCAGCTTTTGCAGGGTCGGCATGAACTTGTTGAGCCCGTCGAACACAGTGTTCGCCATAGGCTTGAGGGCCACTTCGAGCCCCTGCTTCATAACCTGAAGCCGCTCGGCGAAGTCGTAGGTGTCATCAGCTGCGCCGGCGATTGTCTCGCCGTTTTCTTGCAGCTCAGCCGTCAGGTCTGCGACGGCCAGAGAGCCGTCTCGGATTGCTGCGGCCATCGTGGAGCCTGCCCTTGTGCCGAAGATCTCCGACGCGATGCTGGCGGCCTCTGCGGCCGTCCCGGCGTTTTTGATCTTTTCGTAGTACATGGCGAGCCCGTCGCTGGCGCTGATGCCCTCCTTGGCGAGTGTGGCGACGCTCTTTTTCATAGCGCCGAGCACTTCGTCGGTGTTTACGCCGGCCTTGTCGAGCTGGCCCATTAGGGCACTCGCCGTCTCGAAGGAGTAGCCCATCTCCTGAAGCTGTGGGCCGAACTTCTGCATATCTGCCATCAGATCTGTGAAGCCCATGCCTGTGCTCTGGCTGACCTTAAAGATGTAGTCCATAGCGCCGCCCATGTCGTCGGCGTCGATGCTCCACTGTTGGAAGGCTTGGCTCGACTCCTCGATCACGCTGCCGAGGTCGTCCCCGAGCATATCGCTCACTTGGATGGCTTGCTTGGAGATCTCCTGAAGTTGCGGGCCGGTGAGGCCGAGGCGGGTGTTGTAGTCTGCGATCGCCTTGCTGGCGTCCTCCATCGTGGTCGGGACGCTCTTGTAGACGGCGTCGAAGTCATCCAGAAGCCCGTCCAGTGCGTCGCCGGTTGCGCCGGTTCCGATGCGGATAGCATCAGCAGCGTCATCGAAGGACGCGCCGAGATCCTTCATGTACTTTCCAGCCTCGATGACTGCCTTGCCTGTCGCCACAGCGATGCCGCCCACGGCTGCACCAACGGCCAGCGCCTTCACGTTCAGGCCGCTGATTTTCTTCTGAGCCTGTTCGATGGCTTTGCCGAGTGATGGGTCGATGCTGCCGGCCAGATTGACGACCGCCTGCATCGTTTTTCCGTTTGCCATGTGCGTCACCTCCTTCTGATGCGTGGTTTCTTAAAGCTGGCCGCACGAGTCGGCCGGCTCGCTTGGAGCCGCTTGGCCTCCTCGACGGCCTCCCCGTATTCGGTCAGGAAGTCGGTCAGCCTTCGCTCTCCGAGGTCTCGCGTTGATGTGTGGAAGGCTCGGGCGTAGTCTCGGATTGCGCGTCGGAGCTGTCGGGGGTGTAGGGTTCCTCCGACTTCCCGGAAATAAAATCCCGGCCGATCCTCATAATCTTCATAACGTCGTAGCCGCGGACGCGCTCGAGGTCGGAGATGTCGATCTCAGGGTTGACCGCGATGATGGCAGCGAAGCCGAGGTAGAGGTGCAGGCCGTAGTCCAGCTCGGCCGCGCCGGCTGCGTTGCCATTCTTGGAGCCGCTGGCGCTCAGCTTTCTGGCGTCAGCTTCAGCAAACGCCTGTGCGGTGATCTCGCTGATGTCATAGGTCAGCTCGTTGTAGCTCTTGCCGTTGATCTGCACAGGGTTGTCGAGCTTGATGGTGTTCTTCATTGGGTACGTCTCCTTTCGATAAACAGAGGGCGCCGCATAGGCGCGGCGCCCTTCAGGTTACAGCAGGCTGCGGATGTCCTTGGCGTAGTCGACGCCGCCGACGCGCAGGATCGTGTTGAGCTGGTCGATCAGCCAGTATTCAGCGCCGCCGACGTAGAGCTGGTAGCGGCTCACGGCAAACGTGGCCTCGTTCTCGCTGGTGTTGCCGGGATCCACGGAGAGGCCCGGGATCCCCTTAGAAACGCAGCGGATGAACGCCTTGCAGCCTTCGGTCTTGGTGGAGCCGTCGGCCTGCTTGACGTCCTGAGCCCAGCGGATCTCGATGGTCTTGCTCTCGAGTTTCATCATGTTCCGCAGGCCGAGGTCGATGCCGATCTTGGTGATGGATGCCTCCATAGCCTCGATCTGGCCGAGGATGGGGGCGGTGTAGGTTCCCATAGCCTTGAAGTCAGCGGTCACGGGAGTGACAGCCGGCAGCGCGATGGTCACGTCTTTGGCGACGAGAGTGCCGCCGATGTAGACGGTGTCGGCGAGGATGGGGCCCTTCAGGTCGAGCCACAGGTTTGCCATTACTCGTCACCTCCTTCGTAGTAGACAGAGAAGCCCGCGTCGGTGTAGGCGACGTAGACGCTCGCAGACTTGAGGGGCGGGGTCGGGGTGACGGCGATGTCCCAGCGGAAGTCGCCATTCATCACGTCCGTGGTGCTGTTCTCGCTCTCGAGGAACAGGATCACGGGCTCGCCCAGCAGGGCGCCCATGCTCACATAGCCGTCGAGCTTCTCCTGCTCGTGGTTGATGATGCGATCCTTTAGCGCGCGGGTCATAGGGCTGTCGATCTCAGGGCTCCACTCGCGCTGAAAACTATTGGTGATGTGCATGAGCATACGCATGGAGACGTCAAAGATCGCGCGAGGATCCACGTCTGCACCGTATGTGTAGGCGGCCGTATGGTCGCCCCACAGTACCCACTCGCCTCCCCATGCGACGGCGGTGCTGATGCCGTTCTGCGTCAGCTCCTTGCCGGTCTGCTGGTCGAAGCCGCGGTTTTTCGCGTTGGCGCCGAAATACTGCTTGATGACGGGGATCGCCTTGTTGCCGCAGGTCTCCATCGGGACGCTGTTGTGGCTGAAGTCGGCGCGCATGAGCTCGACCACGGCCAGCGTGCTCAGGTGGAACACGTTGCCGAGGTTGTCCACAGCCTGCGGCCAGTAGACCTTAGAACGCTCGCCGGTGAAGGCGTTGGCTTTCTTCCATGCGATCGCCTTGGTGATCGTGTCGACCGCCTGCGCGGTGCTGTCCACGAGGGGCAGGTCGGCCACGACGAAGGCGTCCCAGTGGCCGTTGATCTTCTTGCAGGCCGTCAGCATGGCGTTGTAGACGGCAGGGCTGTGACTCCAGCCGGGGGCTGCGATCAGATTGCAGACCGCGAACTGCTCGGGATAGAGCAGCGCGATCGCGCTCAGGCCGCTGTACTCGCCGGAGGAGGTGACGCCGCCGATGATGTCGCTGTCTGCGATCTCAGAGTCGTCCACCTCACTGAAGCTGGCCGTCAGGCTGCCGGCGAGCTGCGCGTCGTCCTTCAGGCTGGTGATGATGACCGTGCCCTTGGTGAAGTTATAGTCCACAGCGTAGTCGGTGTCCTCGACGTAGTTGCCGCTGTCATTCTTTGCGATGGTCAGGGTGTCGAGGATGATCTTGTCGCTGGCGAACTCGGCGCGGCCGCCGGTGAAGGTGAGGGTCTTGGTGGTGGCCGTCTCCTTGCGGTGCTTGCCCGCGGAGGGGTCGAGCACATTGATGACGTAGATCGGGCCGATGTTCCCGAGGGTGTTGTTGAAATGCGCGTACACGGCCTCGCACAGGGTAAAGGTGCCCCAGTCGGACGAGTAGCCGATCTTCTTCTGAGCGTCGACCAGACTGGTGATCTTGATCGGCGCGTTGATGATGCCGGCCTCGCCGAAGCCGCGCACGAGGTTGACGGGTGCCGTGCCGATATAGACCGGCGTGGTGCCCGCCTGCACGGCGCTCTGTGCCACGGTCTCGCCGATGTGGCCGTAGGCGCCGTAGAGGTATTCGTTTGCCATCTGCTTATCCTCCTTTGCATGAAATTAGAGCAGCCGAGCGGCTGCCCTTAAAGCAGGTGTTGGTAGCTTTTCGGGTTGCGGGTCAGGGTCTCCTCGACGGAGAACTCAGCCCATGCAAACCAGTACGGGTAGAAGTCGGGGACGGCGTCTTGCTCCGTGACGGGGCCGAAGGTGATGCCCTTCTCCTTGATGACGCGGAGGTCGCCGAGGTACTCGGCGTTTTCAATCAGCCGGAGAGCTGTGTCCACAAAATTCCATGCGTCACGCCAGCCCTCTCCGTTCTTCACGAAGTAGGAGGCCGCCGCCTCGTTGTATTGCTGGATGTAGGTGCCGCTGCCGTCGCCCTTCGGCTTGAAGATGTCGGGCCCGTGGTAGCCGGGATCCCACGCTGAGAAGCAGAGCCGGATCTTGATGTCTCGGGCACTCTGGAGCAGGTCGTCGTCGCCCTGAACGATCTGCACGCAAACCGACGGGATCGGCGCGGCGATGTTCGGGGGCGTCCTGTCCTTCGATGGTACGAAAAGCGAGAACGCGGCCGGGTTTACCAGCTTGTATGGGTAGGAGGCGTCCGTTGCGTTGTCGTCGGGGAGCTTCAGCTTGACCAGAGGGCAGACCTCGGCGGTCAGCCAGTCCCGGACGGTTTCGATGCTGTTGACGATGGACATGGGGCACCTCCTACATGGTGACAGTCTGGCCGAGGGCCACGGTGGCGATCCCCATGTCCTCACTCCAGTCGTTGACGATGTACTCGCGGCCGTCGACGTTGAGCCCTTCGCCCGCCGGGCGCCGAGCGGGCAGATCCTCGACCGCCGCGTAAAGCAGCAGAGAGGACTCCGCGACGCTCAGCTCTTGCCCCCCTTGGCGTTCCTTCAGGGCGTTGTCGTCCAGCACGGCGGCGATGGCTTTGCCTTCGACGGTGTGCTTCTCACCGAACTCGTCGAGATTGAGAAACGTGCGCCGACGGTCAGCCTCGACCATCGCCTTGAAGCTGAAGGCCATCAGACGGGATCGGCGGCGCCGATCTGAGGGGGCTCCTCGTCGTCGGCACCGTCATCAGGCTGCTCGGCCTTGGTGGCCTCGATGGCAGCGATGACGTCGGCCTTCTTGCGCATAGCAGAGGCGTCCACGCCATAGCGCGTGGCCACTTCCTTCAGCTCGTCGAGCTTCATGTCCTCGTTGTACTCAGGGGCCTCGTCGGCCGCGGTGTTGGTGCTGGCAGGCTCGTCGGCGTCGTCGCCGGGAGCGGGTGCGGGCTGCTCGGCAGTCTCGCCCAGCTCGCCGATGTACTTGGCGACGCCTTCCTTCACCAGACGGGCCTCCAGCTCGTCGTCGAACTTCTGAGGGCCATCTGCTTCAGTGATGGGGATCACCTTGCGGCCGTTATAGTAGCCGAAGGTGCCCTTGATGATCTGGATCATGCTCTGCTCCTTTCTGCTGCGCTCAGTCCGTCAGGACGTCCGCAACGATGAACGGGTTCTTGTTGTTGGGGATCATCAGCGGGCGGCTGGAGATGGTCAGCGTGCGGCTGTTGCCTTCGGCGCTGCTCACATACTTCGGCACGCGGCGGCCGGCGTAGGTGTGGAACTCGCCATCGCTCTGCTCGACCTGAGAGACGGCGCCGTAGGCGGTGCGGCCAGCGCCGGGAGCGGTGAGGACGCACTTGCCGGATGGGATGTAGAGCTTGTCCTTGCCCTCGTCGTCGGTGTAGGTCAGGTCGTAGGAGATGACGCTGATGATGCGGCCGAGGACGTTCAGGCGGGCCACGATGGCGGTGCCGTCAGGCAGCAGCTCAGGCTCCACGTTGCCGATCTCGATGCGGCGGTTGTCGAGGAGCTTCTGCACGGCTGCGTCGTTGATGATGGTGTCAGCCACGTCCGGGGAGCAGACCAGATCAGAAGCGCGGAGGCCGCGCTTGGTCAGCATACGGATCATGGCCTCCAGATCCTTCAGGATCTTGCCGCCGGTGGCGTCCCACTTGACCGTCGGGGTGTAGGTCGCGGGGTTGCTGGCCTCGGAGTAGAAACGGATCTCCATCTCGTCGGCCTTGTCGACGTCGTCGGCGATGTGCTTCATCACGCAGCCATTGGTCAGCATGGTCTCGGCGGCCATCGCTTCTTCGCGGTTGGTGATGAGCTCGCCCAGCTCGTCAGCGTCGCGCAGGATGAGGGTCTGCTGGCGCTGCTCAGGGGTGAGCTGAGAGTAGAGAGCCTCGCCGAAGCCACGCTTGCGCAGCTCGTCGAGGGTCAGGACGCGACGGGGAGCCACGAAGGGCGGTGTGTAGCGTTCCATATTGTAGCCGGCGCGCAGGACGGTGACGCCGCCCTTGCGAGGGGCCACGAAGGGCGCCAGCTTCTTGCTGCCGTCACGGAACTCGACGAGCACGTCGTCGGTGGCGAAGATGTCGCTCGCGTCGTTGGTGGGGAAGTAGCGGTCACGCAGGAAGGTCGCAGCAGGGGTGAGCTGCTGCACGGCCATGAGCAGCGTGTGGGTGTCGTAGAAGTTAAAAGGCATTTTGTTGTCCTCCTTCTCTTAGTATTCGATGGCGTCGGAGAGCAGGATGCCGGCCTTGCGCAGCTCCTCCTCGTCGGTCGCCTTCAGGGTGTAGCCGCTTGCGACGGCCAGCTTGTTGCGGGCGAAGTGGCCGGTGCGGTAGGCCAGCACAGTCACGTCCGCGGTGGTGCCGACTTCCACGTCCTCGGCGAGGATGCAGTTGGCGGTCAGGATTTCGTTGGTGGTCGCGGTGGAGCCGAGGATCACCAGCTTGCCGTCGTCGGCGGTGCCGGCAGACAGGGCCAGCACGGTGCCGCGCTTATAGGTGGCTGCGGCGGTGGCCTCCTTGCGGATGGTCACGGTGAACACGTCAGCGACAGGCTCGTTGGCAACGATCAGGCCGTCATAGCCGACGCTGCCGAGGTTTTCGTCCAGTCTCTTGCTCATTACTTCTTACCTCCGTTCTGAGACTTGGTGGAGTTGTAGAGGCCGACGATGGCGTCCACCTTTGCCTTGTCGTCGTTTTCGCTGCCTTCCTCGCCGCCGTTAGGGGCAGCGCCGACGCCGGCAGTGCCGGACTCGTCGTTGTCAGCCTTGGCGTCCTTCAGGTGCTTGGCACCGAGGGCCGCCTGCTTCTGCATAGCCTTGAGCGCGAGCTGCTCAGCGGTGCAGGGGGTCTCGCCGTACTTGGCGTCCCTGACGAGCTGCGCGTCGCCCACACTTGCGGCGATGCTGTCGATGGCCTCGATGCGGGCGCGTTCCTGCGTTCTGGCAGTTTCGGCCGCCTGCTGCTCGATCTGAGCCACGACGTCGGGGTGCTGTGCTCTCATTTCTTCGAGGGTCATGGTCTTGTTGTCCTCCTTCTTGGGGCCGTCGTTCTTGGCGGCCGCGTGTTTATTTCCAGCCGCAGGGGCGGCGTGGATGCTGTTGTCGATGGGGATCGTCCCCGGGATGTGTCTGAAGCCCTTGACGTCGTGCCGGATGCCGGCGACGAGGAGCACCTTCTTGTCGGCGCTCAGGGTGACGTCGGGGCCTTCGTCTGTGAGCAGGGTGTCGGCAAAGCCGTTGTCAATGGCCTCCTGCCCGACCATCCACGTCTCGCGGGTCATCATGCTGCGGAGCTGGTCGACCTCGATGCCGGTCTTGGCGTGGTAGATCTCCGCGATGGCCCGCTCGCTCGCGTCGAAGTCCTTCTGGAGCTTCTTCAGGTCTGCGAGGGTGTAGTAGTCGTAGAGCAGCCCGGCGACGCCGTGGATCATCACCATGCTGCCGGGATAGACCTGCACCTCGTCACCTGCGCAGGCGATGACACTGGCCGCGCTGGCCGCGATGCCTTCCACGACGACGACCTTGTGGCCGGTCAGGCCCTTGATGGCGTTGTGGATGGCGATGCCGGTGTAGAGGTCGCCGCCGCAGCTATTGATCTTGATGGTGATGTTGCTCTTGCCCTTGACGGCCGCGAGATCCTCCATGAAGCTCTCGGGCGCGATGTAGAGGCCGGGCTCGGGCTCGCCCGTCCACCAGTCCACAGGCTGACGGCTCACGACGTCGCCGTAGAGGGTGATCTCGCCCTCGTCGTCGCCGATGCTGGCGACGTTCCAGAACTTGATCGGCGTGCCCGCAGTCTGAGGCCCGGCGCAGAGCCGGGGAGTGTTATGCGTTCTCATGCTTGTCTCCTTCCTTGATGCTTTTGATGGCCTCGGCGACGATTGCCTCCCGCAGAGCTGCGGAGATCGTGCCGCTGGCCGCTGTGCTCTGGTCAACCTGCCCCTGCGCTGCGCGCAGCTTCTCGTTTTCCCGAGTGAGCTGGTCGACGTTGGCGTCCCACTGACCGCCGTTGAGTCGGATGGTCGCCTGCTCTCTGGTCGTGATGCCTTCGCCGATGGCGAGGATCTCGGCCGTGATCTCCTTCGTCGGGTCGAGCTGTCCCTGAGAGGGGCCGATCCACTCGGCGCCGAGGTATGCGGCGCGGATCGCCGGATCTGCGAAGAAGCCCGGGGCGCTGATGCGGCCGCGGGCGACGGCTTCAGAGAGCCAGATCTCATATACCGGCGTGCAGAAGTCATCGACAAACCACTTGCGCCTCATGCGGAACGCCTTCCACGCCTCCATCAGGGCGGCGCGGCTGGCGCTGTACGAGCTGTTGAAGCTCTTGAGCAGAAGGTCGGCCGGGATCTCGAGCGCGGCGCCCACCTGTTCACAGATGGCGCGCAGGAAGGTGTTGAAGCCACTGGCCGGCCGCTTGGGGTCTGCAAAGGTCACGTCCTCGCCGGGCTCCATGATGTTGATCTGGCCGGGGCCCATCTCGTACTCGTTAGGATCTCGGCTCACCTCCGGCAGGCTGCTCCCGACCTCGTTGAACGGGTTGTCGCCGGCGCCTGCCTCGGTCTTGATGAAGGCCGTGAAAAACGACTCGACGACCGCCGCAGTCAGCTCGCTCTCGGTGTAGCGGCGAAGCTGGAGCAGGGGCTCGATGACCTGCGCGAGATAGCTGACGCCGCGGTATTGATCCGGGCGCTCGCTCTCCATGACGTGCAGGATGTTCGGCAGGCCAGTCCGCTCGCCGTATGCCTGAACACGGGCCCACGTTGTCGTCGTGCTGCCGAGCTCGAAGGGGTAGGTGCTGCGGATGTGGTACGCCTCGATCTGGCCGTCGCCGTTCACCTCGACGCCGTCGTAGATGGTGTTGCCGTTGGCCGCCTTGCCGGTGGTCAGCAGCATCGGGGTGATGATGCCGGAGGTCGTTGGCGTGGCGACTCGGTCGGCCTCGATCAGGTGCAGGCGTAGCGAGTAGGGCGTGAGCAGCGTCGGCTCGTACTGCTTCACGACGGCGAACACGTCGCCGCTGACCAGCCACGAGGAGAGTGCGAGCTGCTGCATGGCTGCGAAGTTGTTGACGCCGGTGGCGTCGCACGCCCTTTTGTTCTCAGACCAGAGAGCGAACTCACGCTCGGCCTGAGCCTGCCATGCGTCGGCGGCCTCCTGCGTCATGCCGAGCGCCTCGCGGTCGATCCGACTCTTGAGCTGGAGGCCGATGCCGACGACGTTGGTGCGGTTGGTGCGGATGGCAGAGGTGGCGATCGGGGCCGCCATGTAAAGCATCCGGGCACGCTGCCGCAGGGTGTAGTTGTTGGCGTCGATGTCCTCCTTCGGGCTGCCGCTCATAGCTCTGAAGCCCTTGGTCGCCTTCTTGTGCCAGCTCGCGCCGGCGTCGCCGTAGCCCTTATTCACAGGGCGCGGCTGCTGCCGCCTGTTCTGTGGGCGGCTTCTGCTTTTTCTTTTGCTGATGGTGCTCACCTCCTTCATGGTGAAGATGGCCGAGTCGGGAGAAAAGGAGCGAAAACTCCCGGCGTCGGCCTATGAAAAAAGCCCCTTTCGGGGCTTCTTTCACCAGTCTCGGGGCACTACTCCCACAGCTTTTCGCGGCTTCTCGCCGTTCAGTGCGGCCTCGAGGGCTTCGATGTCTGCCTCGAGCTGTTTGATGGCGGCCCGGATGGATCCGAGGTCGGTGTTGTAGCGGGCCAGATTGCGCGAGCCGATGCCGTAGCTCTGGACGCCTCCGTCCAGCATCTCGGCCTCTCGCTTCAGGTAGAGCTCCAGCCGGTTCCTCTTGATGGAGAGCTGGTACTCGATTTGTTCGCGTGTCTTTCTCATTGTGGTCTGTCCTCCTTACCAGTCGTCGAAGGCGTCGGCCCGGTTGTGCCGTTGCCGCTGCCGTCGCTGCTGCGGAGCCTTCGGTTTTTCCTCCAGCCCTTGCAGGCGGCGCTCGATGGCGTCCATGTCGGGGTTGATGATCTTGAGGCCGGCGTTGGCGTAGTCGCGGCAGTCGAGGGCCTCGTTGCGGTTGTGCCCGGGCAGCTTCTCCCATGCCCAGCGGTCGCCGCGGCGCGTGTGCGTGAGCACCAGCTTCTCGGAGAGGAGCCCGTTGAAGAAATTGAGGTCATAACCGGCGTCGGGGTGCCGGTTGAAATGGCAGTATTTTGGCCCGGGCTCCTGCACCTTCAGATTAGCCATGATCGTCGCCTTGCCGGCGTCGACGCCGATGGTGTAGAGCCAGCAGGTGATCCGCTTGTTGTCGCGGATCGGCACCTTGCTCGGGGGTGAGACGAAGGGGATGCCGTCGCCGCCCTTGCCCTTGATGGCAAAGACGCGCTTGCCGACGCGGGCCCGGCACGCCTCATAGACCTCTTGGGTGAAGTGGCCGCCGGAGTCGACGCAGGTGATGGAGATCTTCAGGCCACGGCCGTTTTTGAACTTGTAGACGTGGTCGACCACGTCGTCGAGTCGCTGCCAGACCTCCGGGGTGTCTGGCCGGCCCATGATGTAGCCCTTGACGACGCCCCACGTCTCGCCGTACTTCCCGTGGCCGACTACCTCGTATTCGAGGCGGTTGTCCTGAGTGTCGACGCCGCAGGTCAGCACGAGCACGCCGTCAGGCAGCTCCACAGGGGTGCCGTCCGGGCGGGTGCCGTAGTCCTCACGGCGGGCGAGCATGGTGTCCTCGTCCTCGAGGTCGCCGCGATCTTCCCACAGTTGGCCGAGCAGGGTGTTGTAGACGACCTTGAGGCGCTGCGGGTCATCCTTGGCGTCGAGGAACTTGAGGACGATCTTCTCCCACGGAGTCCACGGGCTCGAGAAGGCATTGAGCCAAAAAGAACGGACGCCCTTCTTGTAGGCGTCCGGGTTGTCGGCGATCCACTTGGCCGGCTGCTTTCGCATGACGTCCTCGGGGATCAGGCAGCCGCACGCCGGGCAGCTCCACGAGACGCCGCTCTTGAGGCTCCACGACTTTTTCCCGCGGATCCTCTTGGCCTCCGGGTCGAAGTGGATATTGTCGAACACGATCTCGCTGTACTCCCCACACTCGGGGCAGCGGTGGCACCAGCGTTCCTGCGTGCCTTGGTAAAAACTCGTTTCGATGTTGCTGTTGCCCTTGATGGTCGGGGTGGAGACCTCGACCGCCTTGGCGTTGTAGAATGTGGCCTGACGTGCTTCGGCCAGCGCCCACGGGTCGCCCTCGGTGCCGGCGCTGGTCGCCCAGCGGTCGCGCTCGTCGCCGATGATATAGCGGGCAGGCGTGGAGGCCAGAGCCGAGGCGCTGTTGGAGCCGGTCAGGGTGAGCATCCCGCCCGGGAACGACTTCTGAAGGATCGTGTTGCCGCTGTCCTTGGCCTTGACGTCGTGCACCTTCGCCTTCAGGGGTTTGCTGTCGCGGATCATAGGGGCCACGCGGAGGCGGCTGAACTTCCGGGCGTCGTCGATGGTCGGGTGGACGTAGAGGATGCTGCCGGGGTCTTGGTCGATGATGTAGCCGATGATGTTGAGCTCGAGCTCGGACTTGCCGACCTGAGAGGCGGCCACCATGACTATTTTGTGCACCTTCGGATCCGTAAAGGCCCGCATGGGCTCCTCGAGGTACGGGGTGCGCTTGGTACGCCACGGGCCGGCCTCGGCCGAGCTTTCCGGGGAGAGGCGGCGGTGCTTGTCGGCCCACTCGTCCACGGTCAGACTCTCAGGCGGGGCGAAGCGTTTGACCGCTCCGGCGATGGCGGTATTGAGCTTCGCGGCGGCTTTTTTAGTCGTCCGCGTCATCGGCGAGCTGCTCGCTCCAGCCTTCCCGATCCCTTACTCGCCGAGCATACACCTCGGGATCGTATTTATAGCCGGCCAGCTCCGTCAGGATCTTGTAGACCTCTGTACGGATGATCTCGGACGCCTCGGCGGGTGTTGCTGCGCCGGTGACGTCGACGGCCAGACGGCCCGGCAGGGCCACGAGCATCGACCTGATATTGTAGACGAGGTCGGTCATCACAGCCTCGACGTCCTCGCTGCGGTGCATGGTGCCCTCGAGCTCACTGAGCTGGAGGGCGGCGATGTCTGCCTTGCTGCGCTTGAGGTCAGCCTCAGCCTCCAGACGTCGGCCCTCGATCTCGCTGTCCTTCTTCGACGGCTCCCGGCCGTTGGCCTTGGCCGTCAGGTATCGGATGTACCTCTGGATCGTCGGCAGCAGGTCATAGCGGTTGGCGTTGCCTTCCTTAACCGCGGCGATGACGCCATCCTTGGTGAGCTGCTGCACTCGGCGGGGCGTCATGTCGAACAGGGCCGCGATGGTCTTGCTGTCGACGAGCTTGTTGTTGGTTGGGTTCGGCATGGCGTTCCCTCCTTTCTGCCGCTCGGGCGAAACGAAACGGCCCGAAAAAAATTTTTCCCGGCTGCGCGTTTTTTGGGCTCGCCAGCACCGCAGGCCAGAGGGGCCCGTCACAGTACCTTGCGGCGCTGTGCGTGGCCGTGGAGGCGTCTGCGCGGCGCTGTGGCGCGCTCTGTGCGCGTCTGGCTGTGTGGGCCGGGCTCGTTGTCGGGTGCGGCTGTGGACGCGCTGTGCGGCGTTCTGGTGGGCTCTGGCTTAGAGGCCGAGGGCTCGCTTCATGTGGTGCTCGAGGCGCTTGCTGGTCTCGGTGTTGAGCCGGAGCATGATGGCCTCGTTGGTGCGGTCGCTGGTTATCATCTGCGGCACCGAGATGGTGGTCAGCTTCTTGATGTCGGTGCGGGTCTTGCTCATTCGCTGGAATGGGATCCAGCTCGTGCCGTCGCTCTTGGTGTTGCCTGTCCCCATGAGAATATTGTGCGATCGCTGCGAGAACGGGCCGCCCGGGGTACGGGTGTTCAGATAGCGGCCGATTACCTTCTTCTGTCCCTTGAGCACCGACGCCTTCAGCGTGTAGCTCTTACCGCGGGGCGGGGCCTTCGGTGTCATGCCGAAGTGCACAGGGGTCAGGAGCCTGCCCTTGTAGGTGATGGCGAGCTCCTCGATGGTCTCGCCGGTGATCTGGATGCTGCCGACCATCTTCTTCGGCTTTCCGCTGCCCGAGGGCGTGATCTCCGACTTCTTGATGTTGTAGACGGCCGTGACCTCCTGAGCGATCCAGCCCGGGGCTCTGGCCTTGACGTCCTTGATGGTGTTGCTGATGGCCTTCTTGCCGCCGTTCTCGATTGCCTCGAGGTCAGCGACGAGCTGTTGCAGGTTGCTGAGCTGCGCCGAGATGCTGTTCTTCGGCATGGCCGTCGCCTCCTTCCTATACGCAAAAAGAGACCGGCGGGCGTTGGTTCGCCCGTCGGCCTCTTGCCGTCGGTTGTTATTTGGTTTTCCTCTGGTCAGCCGCTCGGAATTGTCACGGCGTTGCCCGTGTGTCCGGCGGTCTTTTGCAGGATATAGAATAGCACGGGTCGCTACTGCTTTTCAATTCCTTTTACTTCCCTTTTGTTCCTTTTACTGCGTTTTACTGCCGCGGCTCAGGCAGGGGCTCCAGCTCGTCCAGCACGGCGGCGAGGTTGAGCAGGGCGCGGCCGTGGATCTTGTATGTCCTGTTCTGGTAGGCGTCCACTCTGTCGACGTAGTCCCGCCGATCACCGAACAGGACGCCGCAGGTGCTCTCCCAGTCAGCCCGGTCGAAGTAGCGTAGCCGGATGACGGCGCGCTCGTCGGGGTCGGAGAGCTGGAGGATCAGGCCCTCGATGGCGTTGCGCTCCTGCTTCTCCTCAGCCTTGAGCCGGTCGATCTGTTCCTCGAGCTCCATTTTCCGCTCCACCATCATGCCGGTGCGGTCGGATGGTGTGCCGGATCCGCGTGGCATACCTGTCAGATCAGGGCCGGGCGGTGAGGCCATCGTCATCTCCATGCGGTCGAGGCGTTCGAGCTGGTTGTCGATGTCCCTCAGCATGGCGGTGTAGGCCGCGAGCCTGTCCTTGATCCGTTGTGTGATCGGCTTCTCGCTCATTATGTCAGGGCGTCACTCCTGCTCACCTCCTTCCTCGTCAGGCTCGAAGATCGCGGCGATCTCCTCGC
>UMIP01082006.1_pt1 | contig 16178 bp, 20 predicted proteins | sample 1965751 | NCBI WGS metagenome assembly UMIP01 (sample SAMEA4836117, study PRJEB28245) | human gut metagenome | biome: gut microbiome; material: fecal sample | place: Denmark | collected 2008
GGAAGCACCTCCCTGTCCTGATCTCGAAAGGCACAAGGGGCGTCAATGCCCCCTGTGCTTTTCTTTCCGCTTCGTCTGCCGCAGCTGAAACTGCCGCGCCTGCTCACGCTCCCGCTCGGCCGTCGTCTCCGCCGCCAGCGCCGGGCTGAAGCGCAGCCGGTGCCAGTTGGCGAGCACGAAGGCATAGACCTCCTGCTCGCGCGGCTCGGCGCCGAACACGATCCTGCACACCGCGTACTGTCCGTCCTCCTCGCGCTCGCAGAGCCCGATCCAGAACGGCGGCTCAAATAAAACCGTGAGCCGAACCATACGTGTCCCCATCGAAACGCCTCCTTTTCGTGAAATCCCGCAAGGAACGGACAACCAAGGAGGCAGGTTACTGACAGCGTCGCCGCTGCTCCCGGACTACCTACCGGGACGTGTTTTTATCCTTGCGCTTCCATTTTACCGCATTTGTGCCCCGCGTCAAGCCCCCGCGAAAAAGCGCGGTGCGGGGCATTGACGCGCGCGGGCAAAGCGGCTAAACTAGACCTCAGTTTCTTTTCTCGGAGGCGCCTATGAAAACGACAACCACTCCCACCGGCACCGGCCGCGCGCGGCTGGGCCTGATCGTGTCCATGACCGTGTTCGGCACGATCGGCCTGTTCGTGCGCCGGATCGAGATCACGTCGGCCGAGCTCGCGCTCTGCCGCGCGGGGCTCGCAGCCGTGTTTCTGCTGCTGTCTTTTCTCGTCACGCGCAGACGGCTGTGCCTGAGCGAAATCAAAAAGTCGCTCTGGCTGCTGCTGGCCTCGGGCGCGGCCATGGGCATCAACTGGATGCTGCTGTTCGAGGCGTATCAATACACGACCATTTCGCTGGCCACGCTCAGCTACTATCTCGCACCCGTGATCGTCACGGCGCTGTGCCCGCTGCTGTTTCATGAGAAGATGACGCGCGCGCAGTTCGTCTGCTTTCTCATGTCCACGCTCGGCGTCGCACTCATCATCGGCTCCGGCAGCGTGCATGGCGGCACGTCGGACGTGCGCGGCATCTGCTTCGGCGTGAGCGCCGCGGTGTTTTATGCCGCCGTCATCCTGCTCAACAAGTATATCACCGGCGTTCCGGCGCTCGAGCGCACGTTCGTGCAGTTTCTCGCAGCCATTCTGGTGCTCGCGCCGTATGTCGCGCTCACATCGGGCTTTCACCCGGGCGTGATGTCCGCGGCCGGGTGGGTGAATCTGCTCATCGTCGGCCTTGTACACACAGGCCTGACGTACTGCATGTATTTCTCCGCCATCCGGGCGCTGCCGGGGCAGGAATCGTCGCTGCTGAGCTATATTGACCCCATCGTGTCGGTGCTCGTGTCGGTGCTGCTGCTCGGTGAGCCGCTCGCCCCGGTGCAGATCGTCGGCGTCGTGCTGTTTCTCGGCTTCGCCATCGCAAACGAGCTCACGCACAAAAACGCCGAGACCACATGAGCGCCCAAAACAGAAAAACGCCGGCCTGCGGAGCATTCCGCAGGCCGGCGGCCGTTTTTTATCCGATATCACAAAACCATCAGCAGTGTCCCCGCGCCGATGAGCAGACAGCCGATCAGGGACTTGGGCGTGAAGCGCTCGTGCAGGAACACGAACGCCAGCACGAGCGTGATGACCACGCTGAGCTTGTCGATCGGCACGACCTTCGACGCCTCCCCGATTTGCAGCACGCGGTAATAGCACAGCCACACGCCCCTGTCGCCAGGCCCGAGAGGATCAGAAACAGCCAGCTCTTCCTGCTGATGTCCGTGCGTCCGCCCTGCGTGTTGGTCACGAACACCATACCCCACGCCATCGCCAGCACGACCATCGTGCGGATGGCGGACGCGGGGTTGGAATTCACGCCCTCGATGCCCACCTTGGCGAGAATGGACGTCAGCGCCGCGAACACGGCCGAGAGCAGAGCAAATACGAACCACATACCGTTCCCTCCGTTTCCCGCGCGGCTCACGCGTGCAGCACCGCCGCCCGCAGGCAGTCGCAATCGTCCGCATCGGGGTGCGTGCGCGCACGGTCGAAGTTTTCGATCAGCGCGTCCAGATTCTCCGGCGGCGCCGGCAGGGCGCGCATCGCCTCATAGCGCGCACGCACCGACGGCGGCATCTTGCCCTGACACATATACGTGCCGATGACGGTGTTGCTGCCGTCCGGCACAGCCTGAACACGCGCGAGGATCGCGTCAAAGTACGCGGTGTCGACACCGAATCCCGCCGCCTTGCACAGATCGACCGCAGTGTGTGCTCGTTGCGCTTACAACGCGCGCAAAAACGCGCCGATGCCGTCTGCCATGCAGCCGTGCACCACGAACACAAGCGACTGCGCATACCACGGCGGCTCCGCGCCCGGAAAGTGCAGCGTCACCGGGTCTGCAAGCCGGAACACGCGGCCGCGCTCGTCCTCGACGTATCCGGCCCGCGCGCCACGAAACATCGCCCGCGGCAGGATCAGCTCCACCCCGCCGACCGGCGCCGGCAGCGGCGTTTTGCAGATAATTCTATGGTACACGCGGCTGCCGACCATCCTCGTCTTTTCCGCCGCCGAATATTGTGCATACGCGATATCCGCTGCGGTGGGATCTTGCCTTGATGCCATGCGCTCACCTCCGCCGTTTTTGCTCCATGTTACCACATTCCGCAGCCGGACGCAAAACCACCCCGCCGATGGCGGGGTGGTTTCCTATCCGATAATCAGATCTTCGTGACGATCTTGATGCCGGGGCCCATGGTGGTCGCCGTGACGCAGGACTTGATGTACTGGCCCTTCGCGGCAGCCGGCTTGGCCTTGATGATCGCGCCGATGAGCGCGTCATAGTTCTCGGTGAGCTTCTCAGCGCCAAAGCTGACCTTGCCGATCGGGCAGTGGATGATGTTGGTCTTGTCGAGGCGGTACTCGATCTTACCGGCTTTGGCTTCCTTGATGGCGTTGGCAATGTTCGGTGTGACCGTGCCGGCCTTCGGGGACGGCATCAGGCCCTTGGGGCCGAGCACTTTGCCGAGACGGCCGACGACGCCCATCATGTTGGGAGAAGCGATGACGGTGTCGAACTCGAACCAGTTCTCACCCTGGATCTTCGCAACAAGATCCTGGCCGCCGGCGTAATCGGCACCGGCGTCGAGCGCTTCCTGGACCTGCTCTTCCTTGCAGAAGACGAGCACGCGGGTGACCTTGCCGGTGCCGTGGGGCAGGACGATGGCGCCGCGGACCTGCTGGTCGGCGTGACGGGAGTCAACGCCCAGCTTCACGTGCAGCTCGACGGTCTCGTCGAACTTGGCCTTGGCGGTCTTGGTGATGAGCTCGAAGGCTTCCTGCGGCTCGTACTGAGCCTGCTTATCAATGAGCTTAGCGCTCTCTTTATAATTTTTACCTCTGAACAATTCAGTTTCCTCCTAATAAAGTGGTTCGTCGGATGGATGATCCTCCCACGATCAGGGAGCGAAATCTGACGGCTTATTCGCCGACCAGAACGCCCATGCTGCGGCAAGTGCCGGCGATCATGCTCATAGCAGACTCGATGCTGGAGCAGTTGAGATCGGGCATCTTCTGCTCTGCGATCTTGCGCAGGTCTTCCTTGCTGATGGTCGCGACCTTATCTCTCTGGGGCACGCCGGAAGCATGCTCGATGCCGCAGGCCTTCTTGATAAGCAGGGCTGCCGGGGGCGTCTTGGTAATGAACGAGAAGCTACGGTCGGCGTACACGGTGATGACGACCGGGATCATCATGCCCATGTCGCCCTTGGTGCGCTCGTTGAAGTCCTTGGTGAACTGGCCGATGTTGATGCCATACTGGCCGAGCGCGGGGCCGACCGGGGGAGCCGGCGTTGCCTTGCCGGCGGGAACCTGGAATCTGACGTATCCAACTATTTTCTGTGCCACTTGAAAGCACCTCTTTCTTGTAAGATTTTAATCCTTGATTGCTTCGACCTGATCAAGCTCAAGATCGACGGGTGTCTCTCTGCCGAACATGGAAACGACGACGCGGACACGATCCTTATCGGGCTCGAGCTCGTCCACTGTGCCGATGAAGCCCTCGAGCGGGCCGTCAGTGATCTTGACGGAGTCGCCGAGCTCATAGCCGACCACCACTTCGTGGTGCTCGACGCCGAGGTCGTAGATTTCCTGTTCTGTCAGGGGGATCGCCTTCCCGTCGGAGCCGACGAAGCCCGCGGCGCCGCGCACGTTGTGCACGAGGTGCCAGCTCTCATCGGTCAGCACCATCTTCACGAGCACATAGCCCGGAAAGACCTTGCGCTCGACGGTCTTTTCACCGGAATCGGTGATTTCCTTGACCGTCTCCATCGGGATGTTGACTTCCTGGATCAGATCCTGCATTTTGCGATTTTCCGCAGCCTTGAGGATGTTTGCGGCCACGCTGTTTTCGTAGCCGGAGTAGGTATGGACAACATACCATTTTGCAAGTTCAGACATGTTATCCACCCAGCTTCAGCAGAAGCTGCACACCCTGATCGGCCAGTGAATCGAAGCCCCACAGAACCAGTGCGGAGACGAACATGACCACCAGGCAGACTGCGGTGTTGTTTGCCGTCTGCTTCGGCGTCGGCCACACGACCTTTTTGAGCTCGCTCTTCATGTCGCGGAACCATTTGCCGATGCGTTTGAAAAACGGGAGTTTTTTATCGACTTTCTTGACGGCTTCGGTGGAAGTTTCTTTCTTTTCCGGTTTCTTATCAGCCATGAATCATTCCGTCCTTTCGAAAGTCTTATTTGGTTTCAACGTGCTTGGTGTGCTTGCGGCAGAAGGGGCAATACTTACTCAGTTCCAGCTTTTCGGTAGTGTTCTTCTTGTTCTTCATGGTGTTGTAGTTCCGCTGCTTGCACTCTGCGCATCTGAGCGTCACCTTGACGCGGGATCCAGCTTTAGCCATATTTTTCGGCACCTCCTTATTGATTTCGTCCCTGTCGGGACGTGATTGCCTCCCTGTATGGGCCGAAAGGGCATAAAAAGGGAACCTCTCGACTGACAGGTAGATTCACTATACCACACTCCCTGTCAAAGGTCAAGCCTTTTTGCAGCAGGGAAAAAGGGTAAAAAGCGCCGCCTCCGGAGATTCGGAGGCGGCGCGCAAAATGCGGTTTTTATGCCTTTCAGGCCACGTCCTCGAAGCCGGGCACCGGCTTCTTGGCGGTGATGGCGCGGATGACAAACAGCGTTGCGATCACGAGCACGACACCGATGGCGAGGCAGATGTAAACGTTCTGGATGAAGCCCGCCAGAATGTAGTTGACAAAGCAGATGATACCGACGGTGGCGGCATACGGCAGCTGCGTGGACACGTGGTTGACGTGGTTGCACATCGCACCGGCAGAGGCCATGATGGTCGTGTCGGAGATGGGCGAGCAGTGGTCGCCGAGCACGGCGCCGGCCAGGCACGCGGACACGCCGATGATGAACAGCTCACTCGTCGGGTCGAACACGTAGGTGACGATCGGCAGCAGGATGCCGAACGTGCCCCAGCTCGTACCGGTAGAGAAGCTCAGCACACCGGCAACCAGGAAGATGATCGCCGGCAGGAAGCTGAACAGCGACCCAGCCGCGGAGTTCATGACGGAAGCGACGAAGTACTTGCCGCCGAGCAGGCCGGTCATGTTCTTGAGCGAGGTGGCGAAGGTCAGGATCGTGATGGCGGGGACCATGTTGATGAAGCCCTTCGGCAGGCAGTCCATGGCGGCCTTGAAGCTGATGAGGCGGCGGCACAGGAAGTAGATGATCGTGAACACGAGCGCGATCAGCGAGCCCCAGGGCAGCGCGGCGAAGGCGTCGGTGTTGCCGAAAGCGCCGACAAAGTCGTGGTAGTAATCACCGGCAGCGTCCCAGTAACCGCCGACATAGACCAGACCGGCAAAGCAGGTCACGATCAGCACGGCGACGGGCAGGATCAGGTCGATAACACGGCCGTTCTGGTTGCATTCAATGGCATCGCTGTTGGCATCGGCGCGGTCGCCGGTGGTGTAGAGATCGTCCTTGAAGCGGGCGTTCATCTCGTGCAGGCGCATCGGGCCGTAATCGAACTTCATGAGGATGAGCGCGACAATGAACACGAACGTGAGCAGCGAGTAGAAATTGTACGGGATGGCGCGCACGAACAGGTCAAAGCCGTTGTAGTCCTCGACGACGCCGGACACGGCGGCCGCCCAGGAGGAGATCGGCGCGATCATGCACACGGGCGCGGCCGTGGCGTCGATAAGATAGGCAAGCTTGGCGCGGGAGATCTTGTGCCGGTCGGTGACGGGCAGCATGACCGAGCCGACGGTCAGGCAGTTGAAGTAGTCGTCGACGAAGATGAGCACGCCGAGCAGAAAGGTGGCGAACATGGCGCCGACGCGGGTCTTGATGTGGGTCTCGGCCCAGCGGCCGAAGGCGGCGGAGCCGCCGGCGCGGTTGATAAGCGCGACCATGGCGCCGAGGATGACAAGGAAGAGCATGATACCGGCGTTGTCGGCAACGGCGGGCACCATGCCGTCGTTGATGATGGCGTCAAGGCCGGTGATCGGGTTGAAGTTGGAGTAAAACAGTGCGCCGAGCAGGATGCCCACGAACAGCGACGAGTAAACTTCCTTCGTGATGAGCGCGAGGATGATGGCGACGATCGGCGGCACGAGGGCCCAGAACGAAAACGCCATGCGGCTGGTGGATGTGATCACGCCGGTGCCCTCGCAGACACCGCATTCCTCACCCTGCGAGATGCCGGTGCCGTTGCACGTAGTACAGGTGATGGACTTGGCCACGTCGTCCCCGTCGTCGGCGGCGAGCGCGCACACGCTCAGCAGCGACACGGCCAGCACGACGAGCAGCAGCACGGCCAGGATCTTGCGTCTGGAATTCATAGTGAAATTCCTCCCATAAAAAAATGTCATGAACAGAGCATACTGTTCATGACACTTGAAACACTCGTACCGGTCAATGACAGCGCTCCGCATATTGCGGCAGTCCGGCGGATATTCTCCGACGGCCCAGGCAATCCCGCGGCAGGCACCTGCGGGACCCTTCGGCGGCCGCCCCTTTCCCCTCCCGGTGACCTGCCGGTGAGCGAGGGTACTGATGACGTCCGCACCTCTATCATGCTTTGTTCAGCAATACTCAGTATACGGTCGTGTACACAGAATGTCAACCAATTCTGCAAATTTTGTGCATTTTTGCGTTTCCCACAAAATCTTAGCGGCGTCTTTATGCATCCATACAAAAAAACGCCCGCCGGAGCTTCCGGCGGGCGTTTGGCTGGCTGTTTTTTCTCAGCGGCTGCCCTTATCGTAGGGGATGCCCTCGGCCTTGGGGGCGCGGGAGCTCTTGGACGTAAAGGCGAGCACGATGATCGTGATGAGGTAGGGCAGCATCTGGTAGAAATGCGCACTGATGCCGATCTGCGCGAGCAGATACACGCCGTCGCCGTTGATGTCCAGGCTGGTATAGGCTGCGGCGATGCATTTGAACAGGCCGAACAGCAGCGACGCACCCGCGATATTCAGCGGCTTCCAGTTGCCGAAAATCATAACGGCGAGCGCCAGGAAGCCGAAGCCTGCCACGTCGCCGTTGGACGAGCAGTTGGCGGTGGTCAGCGCATAGACGAAGCCGCCCATACCGGCCAGCGCGCCGGAGATGGTTGTGCCGGCGTAGCGCATCTTGTAGACGTTGATACCGAGCGAGTCGGCCGCCTGCGGATTTTCACCGCACGCGCGCAGACGCAGGCCAAAGCGTGTCTTGTACAGCAGGATCGACAGAATGATGAACAGCAGGATGCACACATAGGTGGCCAGATACACCTTATTGACAAAGGTCTCACCGAAGAAGCCGAGGTCGGCGGACTTGTCGATGCCGAGCGTGCTCTTTTTGATCATGAACCAGCTGGCCGAATCGCCGCTGGCCATATTGAGGGTGTTCTGGTTGGCGATGATGCGAATGAAGAACAGCACCAGCGCAGGCGCCAGCAGGTTGAGCGCCGTGCCGCCGATGGTCTGATCAGCACGCAGGTTGATCGACGCGAACGACAACAGCAGCGAGAACAGCGCGCCCATAGCCGCCGACACGAGCATGGCCAGCAGCACGAGACCCTGCAGCGTGCCCCAGTCACCGGCCGCTTTGGCGGCGATGAAGGTATCCACACCCTGCATCTGGCGCACGAAGAGCACGCCGATGAACGCACCGAAGATCATGATGCCCTCGAGTGCGAGGTTGATGATGCCGCTGCGCTCGGCAAACACGCCGGCGAGCGCCACGATCATGAGCGGGACGGCATAGATCAATGTCTGTTGGATGAGAAAGCTCATGCCTGCTCGCCTCCTTCCGCGACGGGCGCATCCGCGTCCGGGTCTGTGATGGCCGGGTCCGGATGCAGATCCGGGTCTCCGAGCGACTGCGCGGGCTCGACGGGCTGATCGTCCGCCGGCGTGCCGCCGGACTTGCGCTTTTTCTTCCGGCCGTCGAGCAGCATGCGAATCACGAGCGAGAACGCGCTCAGATACACGATGGCTGCGATGATGACGTCCGTGATGTATTCGTTATACGCCGTGAGGTTGGTCAGCTGCAGGCCAGCAATGTCCAGCACGGACATGAAGATGGCCGTGAAGATGACGGCGATGGGGTTGTTGACCGCGAGCAGGGCGACCGGGATGCCGTTGAAGCCCTCGGCCGGGAGCGTCTGATACGTGCTCCAGAAAAACTCCGTGTTGCCGGACAGGTAGTACAGCGCGGCGCCGCCGCCGGCGAGCCCGCCCGCGATGGCCATGGACAGGACGATGTTGCGCTTGTCGCGGATGCCGGCATAGCGGGCGCTGTGGCGGTTCATGCCGCAGGCCTTGAGCTCGTAGCCGAGCGTCGTTTTGTTCATGAGGATGTACATGCCGATGGCGAAGAGGATCGCCACGAGGATACCGGCGTTGACCTGCGAGTTCGGGAAGAGCTTGTCGAGGCCGAGCTTCGCCGTGGCCACGTCGTTATAGGTCGTCTTGTAGATGTAGCCGGACTTGGTGTTCTCGACCAGGTTCTTGAAATTGCTGATGTCGAACATCCATGTCACGAGGTTTGCCGCCAGCCAGTTGGTCATAATGCTCGCGAGCACCTCGTTGATGTTCAAAAACGCCTTGAGCGCGCCGGGGATCGCGCCCCAGACCGCGCCGGCGGCGATGCCGCCAAGGAAAGCGAGGAGCCAGATCAGCCACGGGGCGACGCTGCTCGATGGGATGCCGAGCGCAATGCACAGCGACACGAGCGTGCCCATGAGGTACTGGCCGGGCGCGCCGATGTTGAACAGGCCGGTCTTGAACGCCACGGCGACGGACAGACCCGTCATAATCAGCGGCGTGGCGCGGAAGAGCATATTGCCGAAGTTCGTGGAGTTGAAGCCCCAGGTGAGCACGCCGGAGGCAGTGCGGCCGGTGCTGAACAGGCCGGCGAACACGAGGCGGAAGCCGTCCCAGACGCTCGACGCGCCGAGCTCCGGATTCGAGAAGCCGACGGCGGCGATGATAACGCTGCCGACGACGAGACCGATGAGGATCGACAGCAGGGACGCAAGGATCTTCTTGGTCATATCCTTTTCATAAAGGGTGCGGAGTTTGTTCTGCTTCATGCCGATTCACCGTCCTTCCCGCTGCGCTTGGCGCCGGACATATACAGGCCGAGCTCCTGCACGGTCGTCTGCTTCGGGTCGAGCTCGCCGACGATCTGCCCCTCGTACATGACGAGGATGCGGTCGGACAGGCTCATGACCTCATCAAGCTCGAGCGACACGAGCAGCACGGCCTTGCCCGCGTCGCGCTGGGCGACGAGCTGCTTGTGGATGTATTCGATCGCGCCGACATCGAGGCCGCGCGTCGGCTGTACGGCGATGATGAGCGGCTTGTCGCGGTCGACCTCGCGGGCGATGATGGCCTTCTGCTGGTTGCCGCCGGACATGCTGCGCGCGATCGTGACGGCGCCCTGGCCGCTGCGGACATCGAACTGCTCAATGAGCCGGTCGGCGTATGCACGCACGGCGTCGCGGCGGATGAAGCCGCCGTGCTGGAACTGCGGCTCCTTGTAACGCTGGAGCACCATGTTCTGCTCGAGCGTGAAATCGAGCACGAGGCCGTGCTTGTGCCGGTCCTCGGGGATGTGACTCATATTTTTGCCGCGGCGGCGGATGGAGGCGTGCGTGATCGTCTCGCCGCAGAGGGTGACGGAGCCGCCGGTGATCTTATCGAGGCCGGTCAGGCCGTGGATGAGCTCAGTCTGGCCGTTGCCGTCGATGCCGGCGATGCAGACGATCTCGCCCGCGCGCACGGAAAACGACACATGGTCCACGGCGTTGCGCTTGTGCAGGTGCGACAGGACGCACAGGTCCTCCACGTGCAGGATTTCCTCGCCGGGGCGGGCCGGCGTCTTGTCGATGACGAGCTGCACGGGGCGGCCGACCATCATGTTCGACAGCTCCTGCTTGTTCGTGTCGCAGGTGTTGACGGTGCCGATGCACTTGCCCTTGCGCAGGACGGTGACGCGGTCGGCCACGGCCATGATCTCATTGAGCTTGTGCGAGATGAAGAGGATGGACTTGCCCTCGCGCGCAAACTCCTTCATCGTGGCCATGAGCTCGTCGATCTCCTGCGGGGTGAGCACGGCAGTCGGCTCGTCGAAAATGAGGATCTCATTGTCGCGGTAGAGCATCTTGAGGATCTCGACACGCTGCTGCATGCCGACGGTGATGTCCTCGACCTTGGCGTCGAGGTCGACCTTCAGGCCGTATTTTTCCGAGAGCTCCTCGACCTTTTTGCGCGCTTCCTTGCGCTGGATGAAGCCGAGCTTCGTCGTCTCGGCGCCGAGGATGATGTTGTCGAGCACGGTGAACACGTCGATGAGCTTGAAGTGCTGGTGCACCATGCCGATGCCGAGCGCGGTGGCATCATTGGGGTTGTCGATCTTGACGGGCTTGCCGTTTTTGCGGATCTCGCCCGCCTCCGGCTGATACAGGCCGAAGAGCACGCTCATGAGCGTGGATTTGCCGGCGCCGTTTTCACCGAGCAGGGCGTGGATCTCGCCCTTTTTGAGCTGCAGGGTGATGTCGTCGTTGGCCTTGATGCCAGGGAACTCCTTGGTGATGTGAAGCATTTCGATCACATACGGAGGAGCGTTGTCCATACCGCCACCTACTTTCCTATTTCTGTTTCTGGGTTTGCATATCGGCAGCCGCCGGACGGGGAACCGTGCTGCCCGGCGCGCGAAATGGCTCTGCTAATATTTTGATTATACCTGTTTGATTGCCTGATTTCAAGGCATTCCGCCCCAAATGTGTACAGAATACGAACGAAAAAAGGAGAGAAAGCATGCCTCTCACACAGCAAGGCCATTCTGAGGCAAGCAAAAAGGAGAGAAAGCCGAAGCTTTCTCTCAGCCCGGGCGAAAACCCGGAGTTTTTCACCCGGGCCGAGACGCCGCCCGCCGGGCGGCAATGAATCTCATCCGAGGCGGGCCCTTCGCCCCCTCGGGCTCCCCCGCGGCGCACGGGTCTGCACACGGCGCGGCTGTTCCGGGGCAAACAAGAAAAGGAGAGAAAGCGTGCGCTTTCTCTCCTTAGAAGGGTTCCGGTCAAATTACTTGACGAGATTGAGGGTGACGTGATCGGTGCTGGCGAGCTTGGTGAAGTCGTTGTCGATGGTGATCTCGCCCTTGACGATCTTCTCGAACATGGCGTTGTACTGGTCAACGGTCCAGTTCTTGAGGCTCCAGGTGTCGGTCGGCAGACCAACAGCGCCCTCGGCCGCGCCCAGGGTGGTGAGCTTGCCGCCGTAGTTGGCCCAATCGCTGCCGTAAGCGGCGGTCAGAGCCTGCTGAGCAGCCTCGCCGATGCCCTTGAGGGCGGAAGTGATGACGGTGTCGGAGGTGTAGGACTGGTCGACGTCCACGCCGATGACAGCCGCGTCGTTCGCGGAAGCAGCAGCGGTGATGGAGTCGAAGATGGAGCCGCCGCAGGAGAAGATGACCTCGGTGCCGTTCTTGTACCAGCCGGAGGCCAGGGTCTGCAGCTCAGCGGAGGGCTGGAAGCTCTCGCCGTATTTCCAGGTGTAGTTCATCTCGACCTTGACGTTCTTCTCAGCAGCAGCCGCCTCGGCGCCCTGAACGTAGCCGTAGCCGTAACGGCAGCAGGCATCGTTCGTGCCGCCGCCGCCGCCGCAGAAGCCGAGCTTGGTGTAGCCTTCCATGACAGCAGCATAGCCGGCCAGGTAGCCGCACTGCTCTTCACGGAAGTTGATGGCAGCAAGGTTGGTCAGATCGTCGAAAGCCCAACCGTCAATGAACACGAACTTGGTGTCCTTGAACTCACTGGCGGCCTTCTTGAGGGCAGTGCCCTGCAGGAAGCCGGCGGCCACAACGACCTCTGCGCCGTTGTCGACAGCGGCCTTCATGGCGTCGTAACGATCGTCATCGGTGGCTTTGTCGCCGTTGGCGGGCTTATAGTACTTGTAGGACTTGCTGTTGGCATTGGCGTACAGCTTCACGCCATCGTAAGTGCCCTGGTTGAAGGACTTGTCCTTCAGATCGCCCACGTCGGTGACGAACGCGACCTGATACTTGCCATCGCTGGACGTCATTTCGTCCGGGATGTCGTCTGCCTTCATGGCCGTCTTTTTGCCGTCGTTCTTCTTGTCCGTGTCCTGATTGTCCTTGGAACCGCAGGCGCACAGCGCAAAGACCATGACGAGCGCGAGGAGCAGAGCAACGAGCTTCTTCATGTTCATGCTATTTTTTCCTCCATTAAAATTTTACCCGACATTCGGGCGTTTTTGGTTGCGTTTCCACAACCGGTTTCAGTATACCACGCGCAGGAATTGCAAGCAATCCCATTTGTTTCGAAAATATAAAAATTTTATAAACAAAGTTGGCACCTGTCCGCCGCGGACGGACAGGTGCCCTTGTGTTAAAGATTTGCCATGTTGACGGCGGTGTCGAGCGCGATCGTGATCATCTGCACGAAGGAGTTCTGCCGCTGCTCGCTCGTGAGCTCCTCGGCGCGATAGATGTGGTCCGAGATCGTGAACAGGCCGAGCGCGCGCTTGCCGGCGCGGGCGGCGTTCATGTACAGGCCGGCGGCCTCCATCTCGATGGCGAGCACGCCCATCTTCTTCCACTGGTCCGGGCCGTCGCTGCCGTCGTCGTAGAAGTTGTCGGCCGAGAGCACGTTGCCCACGTGCAGCGTGACGCCATTGGCGGCCGCCGCGGCGACGGCCTGGCTGAGCAGCGTGTAGTCCGCGATGGGCGCGAACGTGCCGTTGAGGCCGAACTGGTGCGCAAAGTTGGAGTCCGTGCACGCGCCCGCACCGGCGACGACGTCCATGAGGTTCAGGTCGTCCGCGAGCGCACCGGCCGAGCCGACGCGGATGATGTTGTCGACATCGTAGAAGTTGTACAGCTCCCAGCTGTAGATGCCGATCGACGGGATGCCCATGCCGGAGGCCATCACGGTCACGGGCACGCCCTTCCACGTGCCGGTGTAGCCCTGCACGCCGCGGACGTTGTTGACGAGCACGGGATTTTCCAGAAAGGTCTCGGCGATGAATTTCGAGCGCAGCGGGTCGCCGGGCATGAGCACGGTCTTGGCGATGTCTCCGGCTTTGGCTGCGATATGCGGCGTGGGAACAGGCATGATACTACCTCCGTTTTTCTCAATTTTTCAGTCTGGCCGTATGTGCGCGGCCGGTTTTATTTTAACCGCAAAAAATGCAAAAGTCAAATTGCAACAGCTCTGCGCCTGTGGTAGAATGTTGGGGAAAAACAGCGACACACGGGAGGCGGCACCATGAGCGACGTCATCACCATCGGCATTGCCGGCGGCACCGGCAGCGGCAAGACCACCATCACGCGGCGCATTCTCGACGAATTCGGCGGCGATGTGAGCGTGCTGTATCACGACAACTATTATAAGCGGCACGACGACATTCCCTTCGCCGAGCGCAAAAAGCTCAACTACGACCACCCGAACGCGTTCGACACGCCGCTGCTCGTGCAGCACCTCGACGCGCTGCGCGCCGGGCAGGCGATCGAATGCCCGACGTATGACTACACGGTGCACAACCGCGCGGCCGAGACGATCACGGTCCGTCCGGCCAAGGTCATCGTCGTCGAGGGCATCCTCATCTTTGCCGAGCCGGAGCTGCGCGACCGGCTGGACATCAAGCTCTTTGTCGACACGGACGCCGATGTGCGCATCCTGCGGCGCATCGTGCGCGACGTGCGCGACCGCGGCCGCGACCTGGAATCGATCGTCACGCAGTATCTCACGACAGTCAAGCCCATGCACGAGATGTTCGTCGAGCCGTCGAAGCGCTATGCCGATATTATCATCCCTGAAGGCGGGCATAATCAGGTCGCGCTCGATTTTGTCATGGAGCGTATCCGGGCCTATGTAAAGGAGCGGGATTAAATGGCCAAACTCTACTTTAAATACGGCGCCATGGGCTCGTCGAAGTCCGCGCAGGCGCTCATCACGCAGTTCAACTATGAGGAGCTGGGCATGACAGTCTGGCTCATCAAGCCGTCGGTCGACGACCGCGACGGGGCGAACATCATCCGCTCGCGCATCGGCCTGCAGCGCGAGGCGCAGGTCATCCATCCTGACGAAGATATCATCGCAACGTTTGCCCGCGCGGGCCACGCCGATGTCATCATCGCGGACGAGGCGCAGTTTTTCTCCCCGGAGCAGATCGACCAGCTGCGCCGCATCGTCGACGAGCAGAACATCCCCGTGCTGTGCTTCGGCCTGCGGACGGATTTTCTGACGCACTTTTTCCCCGGCGCGCGGCGGCTCATGGAGCTGGCCGATTCCATCACGGAGATCAAGACCGTGTGCGCCTGCGGCCGCAAGGCGACCGTCAACGCCCGCATCGACGGCACCGGTCGCGTCATTACCGAGGGCGGGCAGATCCTCCTCGGCGGCAACGACAGCTATGTCGCCATGTGCCACAAGTGCTGGGTGGATAAGATCCGTGCGCAGAAGGAAGCAGAAAAGGCATGAATCGCCGCGCCAGCCGCATCCTGACCGTCTGCGCCGGTGCGTGGCTGCTGGTCATCTGGGGGCAATCGTGTATGCCCGCCGCGCACAGCGGCGCCGAGAGCGGCGCACTGCTGACGCTCGTGCAGGCGTTCCTGCCGCACATGACCGACCACATCCTGCGCAAATGCGCGCACTTCGGCGAGTATGCGCTCCTCGGCGTGTTCACCGCCGCCGCACTGCGCACGGGGACGCACTTTTCATGGCCGGCGGCGCTGCTGCCCGGCACGCTCGCAGCGCTGTGCGACGAAACGATCCAGCTCTTTGTCCCCGGCCGCAGCGGACAGATCACGGACGTCTGGCTCGACACGGTGGGCTATCTCACCGGTGCGCTGCTGACGCTGCTGATCTTTTTCCTGTGCCGCAAGCGCCCGAAACAACGAAAAACCCCATGAGCCTGTGCAGTGTGCACAGACCCATGGGGTCATTTTTATGCCTTATGCCTTCACGCGGCAGACGAGCGCGCCGTTCTCGGCGTCCACGACGAGCGTGTCGCCGGCGTGCAGGTCGCCGGAGAGGATGGTGCGGGCAATGAGCGTCTCGGCGTGGCTCTGCAGGTAGCGCTTGAGCGGACGCGCACCGTAGACCGGGTCATACCCGTTTTCGATGATGAGCGCCTTGGCGGCGTCGGTCATCTCGAGGTTCAGCGTGCGGTCGGCCAGGCGGCTGCGCAGGGCGGCGACGAGGTTGTCGATGATGTGCGACAGGTTGTCACGCGTGAGCGGACGGAACATGAGGATCTCATCCAGACGGTTGAGGAACTCCGGCCGGAAGGCGCGGCGCAGCTCGCCCTGCACGTGCTCGCGCGCGTCCGCGGTGATCTCGCCGTCGGGGCCGATGCCGTCGAGCAGGTACTGGCTACCGAGGTTCGACGTGAGGATGATGATCGTGTTCTTGAAGTCCACCGTGCGGCCCTGACTGTCCGTGATGCGGCCGTCGTCGAGAATCTGCAGCAGGATGTTGAACACATCCGGGTGCGCCTTTTCGACCTCATCGAACAGCACGACGGAATACGGCTTGCGGCGCACGGCCTCGGTGAGCTGACCGCCCTCGTCGTAGCCGACGTATCCGGGAGGCGCGCCGATGAGACGCGAGACGGAGAATTTCTCCATGTACTCGGTCATGT